>Ga0153939_1000071_pt1 | contig 31591 bp, 29 predicted proteins | sample TSNJ023MetaG_FD_104734 | JGI IMG/M metagenome (GOLD analysis project Ga0153939, IMG submission 104734) | Attine ant fungus gardens microbial communities from New Jersey, USA - TSNJ023 MetaG | ecosystem: Host-associated > Fungi > Mycelium > Unclassified | place: USA: New Jersey, Brendan T. Byrne... | reverse complement strand
ATCGCCGTGGCATTTCAAAGCTTGGCCGAAAAACTTGGCAACTCGTTTAAAAAACTGAAAAACAAGGGAAAGCTTTCCGAGGCCGACGTCAAGGAAGCCATGCGCGAGGTGCGCCTTGCGCTGCTGGAGGCGGACGTCAACTATAAGGTCGCGAAGGAATTTACCGCGAAGGTTGCCGAACGCTCCATCGGAGCCGAGGTGATGGAAAGCCTGACCCCGGCTCAGATGGTCATCAAAATCGTTAATGAGGAACTGGCCTCTTTGATGGGGGGCAGCGAAGAACGGCTGAATTCACCGGCCCATCCGCCCGCCGTCATCATGATGTGCGGCCTGCAGGGCGCCGGTAAAACCACCCACGCGGCCAAAATCGCCAAGATGCTGAAAATCCAGGGTCACCGGCCTTTATTGGTTGCCGGAGATATCTACCGCCCGGCGGCTATAAAACAGCTGCAGGTGGTGGGAGAACAGGCGGGGGTTCCGGTCTTTGAAAAAGGCACCCAAGACCCGGTGAAAACGGCGAAAGAGGCCGTGCGCCACGCAAGGGATTACGGCAATGACTATGTGCTCATCGACACCGCCGGACGACTGCAGATAGACGAGGAGCTCATGGAGGAGCTGCGACGTATAAACAGCGCGGTTTCGCCCACGGATATCCTGCTGGTGGTGGACTCCATGACCGGTCAGGAGGCCGTAAACGTCGCCAAGACCTTTGATGAAAAGTTGAGCCTCACAGGTGTGGTCCTCACAAAGCTGGACGGTGACACCAGAGGCGGCGCGGCGCTTTCGGTCAAGGCAGTCACCGGAAAACCCATTAAATTTGCCGGAACAGGCGAAAAGCTGGACGATTTGGAGGTGTTCCATCCGGACCGTATGGCAAGCCGAATCCTCGGCATGGGTGATGTGCTGTCGCTCATTGAAGAGGCGGAGCTGAAGCTGGACGAAAAAGCGGCCGCAAAAACGGCGGAACGTCTGATGAAGAATAAATTTGACCTGAATGATATGCTGGACCAGTTCGATCAGGTGCGAAAAATGGGGCCGCTGAAAGGTATACTTTCCAAGCTGCCGGGTGTCGGCAATAAGCTGGACGATGTGGATATCGACGAGCGCATCATGGACCGCAACGCCGCTATCATCCTGTCGATGACAATGGAGGAGCGTTCTAAGCCGGACATGCTGAACGCCTCACGCAAAAAGCGCATCGCCGCGGGCTGCGGCATGAAGGTGGAGGATATCAATCGGCTGTTGGGACAGTTCCGGCAAACCCAGAAGATGATGAAGCAGTTCACCGGCAAGGGCGGTAAACGCCGTCGGAAGATGCCCGTTAACATGGATAATTTACCGTTTTAGGATGTGAACCAAAGGGATTTGGTTTGACTATATCAATTAAATATTTGGAGGAACAAATCATGGCAGTAAAAATCAGACTGAGAAGAATGGGCGCCAAAAAGGCTCCTTTCTACCGCATTGTTGTCGCAGACTCCCGCTCACCTCGTGACGGACGCTTTATTGAGGAAATCGGCTATTACAATCCAATGGAAGAGCCCAGCGTTGTCAGAGTTGACCCTGAAAAGGCCAAGAAATGGCTTGAAAACGGCGCGCAGCCTACCGACACCGTAAAATCACTTTTCAAAAAGCATGGCGTGATCTAAAGCCCTCCGGAAGGACTGCAGCCAAAAAGGGCGCGGTCTGCAGGATCGTGGAGAGTAAAAAGAAACACTATATTTTGAAAGGAGTTTGATTATGCAGGAATTACTGATTTCGATAGCAAAGGGTCTGGTGGAGGATCCTGAGGCGGTACAGGTTACGGCGGAAGAGGGAGAAGAAGATACGATCATCTATCATCTGCATGTCGCCGAAGCGGATATGGGCCGCGTTATCGGCAAGCAGGGCAGGATTGCAAAGGCCATCCGCGTCGTGATGCGTGCCGCCGCCACCCGCAACAACCAGAAGGTTATGGTGGAAATCGATTGATTTTCTTATAAAGAAGTAATTTTAAAGAAGGGCCTTTGGGCTCTTTTTTAATTCTTTGAATGAAGACTATTTCGGTTTTATGGGCGGAACTGGCAGCCGGCAAGTAGGGTCATATGCACAATCGATTTTTCTGTGCGTCATGGCTACCGTACAGTGGATACTTTACTGCGCAGGAAGCATCAGGAGATTGCAGTGTTATACCGCGAAAAAAGATTTTCATAGCCCGACAGATATGGTAAGATAGGTTTTGCATAGAATCTTTTTATAAGAATAAAGGACGAGGAATAAAGTGAAAAAGCAATTTATTGAAACCGGAAAAATTGTAGGTACCCACGGTGTGTGCGGTGAAATGCGCGTCGAGGTCTGGAGTGATTCGCCGGAAACACTGAAAGCGCTGCCCCGTCTCTATTTTGATGAGGGGAGGACTGAAATGAAACTGGTTTCCCGGCGCATTCATAAAAAGATGCTGCTTTTGACCCTGGAGGGCGTTGATTCCATTGATGAAGCGGAAAAGCTGCGAGGTAAGCGGCTGTATTTAAACCGTGACGATGTAAAGCTCAGGGACGGCCAGCGCTTTATTGCCGATCTTGTGGGCCTCACCGCTGTGGACGGTGAGACAAAGAAGGTTTATGGAACGCTCACCGAGGTTCTTGAAACCGGCGCAAACGACGTATACCGCATTGTGGACGGCGACGGCCATGAATATCTTTTTCCGGCGGCGCCGCATATGATAAGGGGTGTGGACGACGATGCGGGCATCATTGAGCTCCTGCCGATACCGGGAATTTTTGACGACGGGGGTATCAGTGATGCGCATTGACATCATCACACTGTTTCCGGAAATGTTCTCCGTACTGGATGAAAGCATTTTGGCAAGGGCGCGCAAAAAGGGCGTGCTGCAAATTTGCTGTCACCAGCTGCGGGATTTTTCGCGCCTTGCCCACAACCGCGTGGACGACACCGTTTTCGGAGGCGGAAAGGGCATGCTGCTGATGGCAGAGCCTATTGCCGCTTGTATTGACGCCATAGCCGAGCATCTCGGTGCGCTGCCGCCGGTCTGCTATATGTCACCGCGCGGGAAGGTGCTGGCGCAGGAGCGGGCAAAGGGGCTTGCGCAGCTTTCAAATCTCATCATCCTGTGCGGCCATTATGAAGGGATTGACCAGCGTGTGCTGGATGCTTATCATGCCGAAGAAATCTCCATCGGAGATTATGTGCTGACCGGAGGGGAGATACCGGCAATGGTCCTTACGGATGTGGTCAGCCGAATGATCGACGGAGTACTGGCAGGGGAAGAATGTTTCACACAGGAAAGCCATTTCGGCGGCCTGCTGGAGTATCACCAGTACACAAGGCCGGAGGTTTGGCGAAATCAGACCGTTCCGCCGGTGCTGCTCAGCGGGCATCATGATAACATCCGCCGCTATAAACGGAAACAGTCGCTCAGCCTCACGCGGGAACGGCGTTCGGAGCTTCTGGAAAAAACGGTTCTTTCAAAAGAGGATAGACATCTTTTGGATGAGAAGTGTTAACAGGCTTTATGCGACACTTTATCACGCAAAAATTCCGTTTTGAAGGTTTTATCACTGCATGCTAAAAGGCGGATAAAGAGATAATTCGTCAAATTCACACATTATATTGAGGAATAAAACTATTAAAACAGCACATTTTGCAGTTGATATTTTGTGCATCTTGGCAAAATAACCAAAGAACAGAAGCGGCGTATTTCCCGCTTCTGTGATAGGAGCCAAAAATTAACGTATCCTGTTGACGGCTATATGCAAACTGCTTATAATTAGTGATGACCGTTTCATAAAAGCGAACATAACTGAAGAATGATTTTCAGCAGGCAGATATGAAATATAGAATTTTGGTAGGAGAGTGAACATTCATGTACAGTCAAGAAGTTAAGGTTCAGAATCAGGTTGGTTTACATGCTCGTCCGGCGACTTTTTTCATACAAAAGGCGAATGAGTTCAAGTCATCAATTTGGGTTGAGAAGGAAGAGAGAAGAGTCAACGCGAAAAGCCTGTTAGGTGTACTTTCACTGGGCATCGTAGGCGGCGTGGACATCCGTATTATTGCAGACGGCGCAGACGAGAACACTGCGGTGGATACATTGGTCAAGCTGGTGGATTCCGGTTTTGTCGAGCAATAATGATCTGAACTGAGGGTTATAACGGTGATGATGGGGTGTCGGGCATGTTCTGCCGGACGCCCTTATTGCGGTCTTTGTAATCACAGAGGTTGAAGGAAAGCTGTCTCCTTGATTTGACAAGAGGATCATTCCGTGATATATTTACCGTAATTTCGAGAAAAGGATGTGTGTTGATGTCGGTCGTTCGATAGGGTGATTGTATACAGGAAAGCGCGGGAGAGATCCTGTGTGGTTTTTTGTACCCAAACTGCCTTATAAGCGGCTGATAGCATGTCCTGATGCCTATCGGCAGTTTTCAGCGCAGTGCATAACTGCGCTGTTTTTTTGCATATCTGCAGACAACTTGAATGGGCAATCGGGTCACAGGTAATTTATGGAAGGGACTTGATTTACTTGAATAAACATTTTAAAGCCTTAGGATATCATGAAATTATTGAAAAATTGCAAGGCCATGCCCTGTCCGAACGCGCGAAGGACACGCTGGGGGGCCTGGAGCCATACATGAATGAAGAGATCTGTGTGAGGAAAATGGAGGAGACCACGGCGGCCCGCCGTATTCTGGACAGCTGCGGTTCACCGCCGCTGCCCTCCATGACGGGCCTTGAGGAGGTTTTAACGCTGGCGGATTCCGGCGCGATGCTGGTTCCGGAACAGCTGATGCGGGCAGTGTCGTTTACGATATCCAGCAAACAGGTTTGCTCCTATCTGAAACGCGGTGAGTCCGTGGACCTGGCGGTGGCGTCGTATGGGCGCAGCATCATGGAGCTGCAGCCGGTACGTGAGGAAATTGAGCGCTGTGTGCGCGGCGACAGTCTGTACGACGATGCAAGCCCGGCGCTGCGGGATGTGCGAAAGAAACTGATCCAGGTGGAAGCCCAGATTAAGGAAAAGCTGAACCATATCCTGAAAAGCCGAAAGGAATATCTGGCAGATGATTACATTGCAACCCGGAACGGACAATATGTGCTGCCCGTGAAACGCAAATATCAAAGCCAGTTCGGCGGCACGGTGGTTGAGGTTTCGGGCAAGGGCGCCACAGTGTTCATGCAGCCGTCGGCCATAGCAAAGCTGCAGGCAGAGCAAAGTGTTCTGACCCTTGAAGAGGACAGTGAGATACGGCGTATTCTATATACGCTCACAGCACTGGTCTCAGACTGGGCCGCGGCCTTTCGCCGCAATATGGAAGCGATGGAGATACTGGACGTTCTGTTCGCGAAAGCAAAACTCAGCGCGGCGATGCATGCTCATGAAGTGGAAATCGGCAGTTCGCGCATGCTTTGTATTAAAAAGGGCCGACATCCGTTATTGGATGCAGAAACCTGTGTCCCTCTGGATTTTGAAATGGATGCGGAAAGAACAGGCGTCATCATCACAGGCCCCAACACTGGAGGTAAGACTGTGGCGCTGAAAACCGTGGGTCTGTTGTCCCTGATGGCCCAGAGCGGGCTGCATATACCCTGTGCGAAAGGCAGCGTGATTGCCATGCGGGATGCCTTTTGGTGCGATATCGGCGACAGCCAGAGCATCACGCAGAATTTATCTACCTTTTCCGGTCATATGACCAATATTATCGATATATTGAAACATGCAAGTCCGGACAGCTTTGTGCTGCTAGACGAACTGGGCAGCGGCACCGATCCCGCGGAGGGGATGGGCATTGCGGTTGCCGTTCTGTCTGAGCTGCAGCGCCGGGGCTGTATGTTCCTTGTCACCACGCACTACGCAGAGGTAAAGCAGTATGCGGAAGAAACAGATGGCATTGTCAGCGCGCGCATGGCGTTTGACAAGGAGAGCCTGCGGCCGATGTATGTGCTGGAAATGGGGAAAACCGGTGAAAGCTGTGCGCTTTATATCGCTCAAAAGCTGGGGTTGCCGCAGCATTTGCTGGAACAGGCCCGCTTTACGGTGTATGGCGGAGAGGAGCCTGTACGACAAAAAGCGATGCGGTTTCCCAAAAGCAGGCTGATTCGGGCTTTGGCAAAAAAAGAATCTGTGAACCCTGTCGATAAATTTTCGATAGGCGACAGCGTTGTGGTACTGCCGGCGGAAGAAATCGGGATCGTATACCGCAGCGCGGATGAAAATGGCGATGTGATCGTTCAGGTGAAGGGGGTCAAACGTCCGGTCCGGCATACCCGTCTCAGGCTGAAGGCGCCGGCTTCGGAGCTGTATCCGCCTGATTATGATTTTTCCATCGTGTTTGACACTGCGGAAAACCGTAAGGCCCGTAAACAAATGGGGAAAAGACATGATCCAACGCTCAGTATAACCGTAGAGGACTGAGGGTGCTTCTTGCACCCTTCTGCATTATGCGGTAAAATAGCAAGAAAGGAAGTGAGTCTATGCGTATCTGTAAACAAGAAAAATCTTGTGCATGTAAAATGAAAGGTCTGCCCCGGCAATGAAAATAATAGTTTTAATGAAAGATAGGTTTACATAAAGAGTTGAGGAGACAGCATGTATCTGGAAAACGATAGAAAAAAAGAACTCAGGGCGCAGGCAATGAAACTGCCGCTGAGTCCCGGCGTATATATCATGCGGGGTAAGCAAAAAGAAATCATTTATGTGGGCAAGGCAAAGGCGCTGAAAAACAGGGTAAGCCAGTATTTCGGCTCCGAGCGGAATCACGACGGCAAGGTGCGTCAGATGGTTCTGCATGTCCATTCCTTTGAGTATATCGTCACCGACAACGAGATGGAAGCGCTGATGCTGGAAAGCAGCATGATCAAGCAGCATCAGCCCAAGTACAACATTTTGCTGAAGGACGATAAGGGCTACAGTTATATCCGCGTGAGCCAGGAGGAATGGCCCCGCATCACCGACACAAAAATGCCGAAGGAGGACGGTGCAAAATATCTCGGACCCTATCTCAATACCTGGGTAGTAAAGGACATGGTGGAGACGGCATTGAAGGTTTTTAAGCTGCCCAGCTGTACTCGGCGTTTTCCGCAGGAATTCGGAAAAGGGCGGCCCTGCCTCAATTATTACATCAAGCAGTGCAGCGCTCCATGCCGCGGCAAAATGAGCCATGAGGAGTATATGGAAGCCTTTCATGAGGCGATGGAATTCATCGAGGGCGGCAGCACCGACTCGGTGCGTTCGCTGACGCAGCGCATGGAGGCCGCGGCGAAGCGGCTGGACTTTGAAACGGCGGCACGGCTGCGTGACCGCATCACCGCCATCGGCAAAATGAAGGAAAAACAGAAGGTGGTGGCAAGCCGCGTGCGGGAACAGGATGTTTTCGCGCTGCAGCGCGGGGAGGCGGGCGCGGCCATCGAAGTGTTCCGCTTTACGGAAAACAGGCTTTCCGACCGGGAAAGCTTTTTGATACAGGATCTCGGCGAGGACAATGTGAGCCGCTCTGAATTTATCCGTCAGTACTATCAGGTGCGTGACCGCATTCCGCCGGTGATTCTCACCGACGGCGATGTGGAGGATCATGCGCTCATCGAACAGCTGCTTTCGGAAAAGCTGGGCAAAGCCGTGAAGATTCATGTCCCACAGCGCGGCGACCAGTTTCAGCTTGTGCAGATGTGCCGGAAAAACGCGGCGGAGTATCTTGCAAAGCATATCGGCTCCACCGGACGGGAGACGATGGCCCTCGATGAGCTGAAGCGGCTTTTGGGTCTTGAAAAGGTACCGTCTTACATCGAATCCTACGATATTTCGAACCTTGCGGGCGGTGAGAATGTGGCGGGTATGGTGGTATTTGAGAACGGCAAGCCACTGAAATCCGCTTATCGCAAGTTCAAAATCAAAGCCGTCGTCGGGCAGGACGATTATGGATCGATGCGTGAGGTTATCGAACGGCGTTTTCGGGAATATGAGGCGCATAGGGATGAAGGGGAGGGCTTTGGCCGATTGCCCGACCTGATTTTACTGGACGGCGGCAAGGGCCATGTGGCTGCGGTCAAACCGTTGCTTGCGAAAATGGGTATCGCCGTACCGGTTTATGGCATGGTAAAGGACGACAAGCACCGCACAAGGGCAATTGCGGTAACAGGCGGCGAGATTGCCATCAACTCCAACCGCAGCGCCTTTACTTTGGTTTCTAAAATACAGGATGAGGTGCACCGGTTTGCCATCGGGTATCATCGGCAGCAGAGAAAACGCTCGGTGATTTCGTCGACACTGCTGTCCATTGAGGGTGTGGGAACGACCCGTGCAAAAGCGCTGATGAAGCATTTCCGCACGGTTTCAGCGGTGAGCAAGGCCAGCATCACAGAGTTAGAGCAGGTTCCGGGGGTGACAAAACCCGCCGCAAGACAGATCTACAACCATTTCCACGGAGAAGAAAGCTCTTTTTAGCGGATACAAGAAAGGTTAAAGGATTTTTACGGTGCTGATAAAACGGAAAGTATTGTCCGAGCTTTCGACAAATTGCGACATCATTATAACAAAAATTTCTGTAGAATATAAACTGTGTTGTTCCATCTTCTAAATATAAACAAGGATTTTGGATCATAGAAATATAAAAGAAAAAGCCAACAGTACTTCATGATAAGCTCATGTGCAAGTTTTTAAAGATTTTACATAAAAGAATTATTGTTATCCCAACCGCCTGTATAGTCGAAGCGATTTAACGATAACGCCGGGGTATGAAGCGCGTATTTGCAAAAAAACTAAAAATTTTGGAGGATCCAATGAAAAAAGGTTTGCTTGTATTTTGTATCGGTATGCTGGTATTGCTATTTGTCGGCTGTTCCAGCAAAACAGCGCTCAGCGATGAGGAATTTTGCACAAAACTGGAAGACCAGGGCTTTGAAATGTACGATGCGACAGAACAGTTTGAAGGGGAGGCCGAGTCTGTAACCGTTGCTATGAACAGCGATTATCAGGTGGAATTCTATGTGATGCCTTCTGTGGAGGGCTCAGTATATTTATATAACCTCAACAAGGAAAAATTCGCAGAGGCCGAAGGAGGTTCATCGATAAATACATCAGTTTCTGTGGCAAACTACAGTACATACACACTGAGCACGCCGGAGGGCTATGTTGTTGTCTCACGTGTTGACAATACCTTTCTGTACTGTAATGTGGACGCGTCACACAAAGCTGATATTGAGCAAATTGTTAAGGATTTGGGATATTAGAGTAAATTGCGTTGACATAGCGCATATAGAAGCAGAGAAGATTTTGCGTGGTTTAGAAAGGGATACAGAAAATAAGTCTGCGAACGATGTGCTAGGGCAAGTAAATTTGCTCTTGCACAGCCTGATCTGAATATTGCAATGATGCTTCATGTAGAGCAATAGAAACCCGGAACTCCCATATCTTGTGGAGGCACCGGGTTACTTATTTTATGAACCGTTTTTCTGCCATATTTCACCGATATCGGGAGGTTTGCCATACGTACGGATTGCGCGCATCTCCGATACTGCGCACGAAAAACACAAAATTCGAACTATTTCCTTCTTTTCACCAGGAACTTGACAGATTGCGCGAATGATGGGATAATATAGTCCGAAAAATACTGCGGCTTTTGTTTGATAAAGTGGTATCGTGGATATACTGAATATATCCCGCTTTATGATAGCGGATAAAAAGTATTACGGAGAAAAGAACAAATGCGGATTATTACAGGCTTAAGGCGCGGAAGAAAGCTGCAGTCGCTTCCCGGCGGCGATGTACGCCCAACGACAGACCGGGTAAAGGAATCGCTTTTTAATATCCTGCAGTTCCGTATAGAAGGGCGAAGCTTTCTTGATTTATACGCGGGCTCGGGCCAGATCGGGCTAGAAGCGCTGAGCCGCGGAGCGCGGCTTGCCGTTTTTGTCGACAACAAAAGGGCTTCACAGGAAGTGATACGCAGCAATATCAAAGCAACCGGTTTTGAAGACCGGGCTCAGTTGATTTCCGCTGACGCCGCGGTTTTTCTTGGAAGTCCGGGCGAGGCCTTTGACATCGCTTTTTTGGATCCCCCGTATTATGCGGGAGAGTTTGAAACGGTTCTCGCGCTTGTCGCCTCGCGTGTAAAAGACACCGGCATTATCATCTGCGAGCATCCGGGGACCGTTACGTTACCCGATAGCTTCGGCAGGTTTCACAGGCAAAAATCTTACCGGTATGGTAAAATATATCTGACCGCGTACGAAATTCCGGGAAATGGGGAATGACATGAAGGTTGCGATTTGTCCGGGTAGCTTTGACCCTGTGACTCTGGGACATTTGGATATCATCAAAAGGGCCTGTAAGATATTTGACAAGGTGATTGTAGCGGTTTCCGTCAACCCAAAGAAGAAATCCAGCTTCACTGTCGAGGAACGAATGATGCTGCTTAGGGTGGCCGCTGAGGACGCGGGGCTGTCTGTTGAAATCGACAAGGTCGAGGGCCTGCTCTCTTCGTACTGTAAAGATAAGGGTGCCACAGTCATCATCAAAGGGCTTCGGGCCATGACAGATTTTGAATATGAATTTCAGATGGCGCTGACCAATAAGAAACTGAATCCTGAGTTGGAGACAATGTTTCTCTCCACCAGCGCAGAAAATATGTTTTTGAGTTCCAGCATGGTCAAACAGGTTGCAGGGTTTGGCGGAGATATTTCACACTTTGTTCCGCCTTGTATTTCAGGGACCATCACTGAAAGGTTGAAAGGCAGAGGGGAGACGTTATGAGTAACAATCAGGCTACAATTGAAGATCTGATCGATGAGATGTATGACATCCTTGAAAAGGGATGGCATCTTCCGATGAGTAACGGAAAATTGCTTGTAGACGGCGAAGAGGTTCGCCAGATACTGGACGAGATCAAGGAGGAAATCCCCGCTGAAATACAAAAGGCCAAAGCTATTGTAGCCGACCGGCAGCATATCATCGCCGAAGCCAACCGCGAGGCGGAAACCATTATTCGTGTGGCCGAGGAAAAACAGAAGCAGATGATCAGCCAGGATGAGATCGTGCGCCAAGCGCAGGCAAAGGCGAACGATCTGATCATGCAAGCCCAAGCAAAGTTTAAGGAAATGCGCAAAGCCAGCAACGAATATATCGACGAACTGATGCGGCATGCGGATGAATCTTTGTCTGATAATCTGGCGGAACTTCGTAAAACAAGGCAAAATATTAAGACATCACAGCGGAATCAACAAATGTGAGATGAGAATTTTGTTCAAAACTAACAATTTAATAACCGCTACTAAATTCCCTTCACAAGATGTTGTGAGGGGAATTTTTGTTCGCCCGACATGCGTTAGAACATATGCTCGAATGGCTTTGCGCGGCCATTCCTTGCCTGATTTTGCCCTTGCTTTTGAGCCTGGATTCGTCTATAATCTATCCATCGGGTGGTGAAAAGTGTCATGAAGTTCCATAAAGTGGTGATTTTGTGGTGAAGCACGAAAAGAATCCATCCGAACCATTTTTACCGGGAAGGATAAGCCTTTATGTTGATGGGAGAATATCAGCATAATATGGATGCGAAGGGTCGTGTGACCATCCCTTCGAAGTTTCGTGAAGACCTTGGCGAGAAGTTCTATGTTTGCAAGGGTCTTGACGGCTGCCTTTTCGTATTATCGGCGGAACAGTGGGAAAGCTTTACCGAAAAGCTTGCGGCCATGCCCGTTTCCCAGGGTCGGCCGATACAGAGGTTTTTCTTTTCCGGGGCCAGTGAGGTGGAGCCGGACAAGCAGGGCCGTATCCTGCTCCCGCAGAACCTGAGGGAGCATGCGGGGCTCGAGAAAGACGTGACCGTCATCGGTTCTGCTGTACGTGCGGAAATCTGGGACACTGTAAAGTGGAAGGCCTATACTGACGCGCAGACCGAAGAATCGATAGAAGAGGCCATGAGCCTGTTGGAGTTCTGAGATGGAATTTAAGCATAAGCCGGTTTTGTTTACCGAAACAATAGAAGCGCTGAACATCCGGCCGGCCGGTACCTACATCGATGGTACGGCGGGAGGCGGCGGACATTCCGAAGGGATTGTACAAAAACTGACGACCGGCAAATTACTGTCTATTGACCGCGACCCTGATGCAATTGAAGCGGTCACGAAACGGCTGAAAAAATACCCGCAGTCTCGAATTTTACGGGGGAATTTCAGCGACATCAAGGAGCTTAGTGAGTGCGCCGGTTTCACAAAGGTCGATGGCATCCTGCTCGATATCGGTGTTTCATCTTATCAACTGGACAACCCTGAACGAGGCTTCTCGTATCATAATGATGCACCGCTGGATATGCGCATGAGCCGAGAAGGCGTTACAGCGGCGGACATGGTAAACAGTTATTCACAGCGTCAGCTTTCTCATATCATCTTCCAGTATGGCGAAGACAGAAACGCGAATAAAATCGCCGGTGCCATTGTGCGGGAAAGAGAGCTCGCGCCCATCGAAACCACACTGCAACTGGCGGAGATCGTGAAAAAGGCGGTACCGGCGGCAGTGCGGCGCAGCGAGGGGCATCCGGCCAGAAAAACATTTCAGGCGCTTCGCATTGCGGTGAACGGCGAACTCGACAAGCTGCAGGAGGGCCTTGAAAAAAGTTTTGACCTGCTCAGTTCCGGAGGAAGGCTTGCGGTTATCACGTTCCATTCCCTTGAGGACCGCATTGTCAAGCAGCAGATGAAAAGCTGGTGTGAGGGCTGCACCTGCCCAAAGGATTTTCCGGTTTGTGTCTGCGGAAGAACACCTGAGGGGAAGCTGGTTTTCAAAAAGGGAAGGGCTCCGTCGGAGCAGGAGATAGAAGAAAATGCCAGAGCACGCAGCGCAAGGCTGCGCGTATTCGAAAAATACTGAGAAAACAATGTGACGAAAGAAACGGCGCACCGGCTTTTATAAGCGGTATGGTTTCCTTGCTCCGGATGGCGCACGAACACAGGTTTTTACGATATTTTATCACGATAGGAAAGGAAAGTGAAGGATTATGGTAAATTATGCGCAGGCTTATGATTTTTCGTTATTTGAAGAGCGCCAGGATAATACAGTGCCGACCGAAGTTCCACAGAGACGGGAACGCAGTGAGCCGGCTCCAAAAAAGAATATCAGCTATCTGCCGAAGGAACAACTGGAAAAAAACCGGAAGGCAAAACCGAGAATCCACCCGCTTAAGGCCATTGCCACAGCTCTTTGCTTTACCGTGATTTTCGGCACGGTTCTCTCATTGATCTACAGCCAGGTGCAGTTGACAGAGCTCACCGATGAGCTCGCCACGCAGACAAAGGAGCTGGAAGCGGCGCAGGCGTTAGAGGTGCAGCTTTCAATGGCCTCCACCGAGCAGCTGAAAAGCTCGGAGGTTGAAAAATATGCCCGTGATCAGCTGGGTATGGATCGTGTGACGCGGGGGCAGGTCATTTATCTGAACCTTGCCACAACGGACAAGGCGGAAGTTTTAGAAGAGACCAAGCAGGATTTTCTTGGAGAGCTTGTTGAAACGGTACAGTCGTGGTTCCGTTGAGGCATAGGGTTCGTTTTCAGCAGGTTGGGCGCCGGCAGCCGGCATGCAGTTACGATAGAAGTTCTGGAAGTTTGTGCTATGGGCGGGCTGGAAAGGAATAAAGGATGGAAACACCGAATAAATTTTGAGTGGAGTCCTTTGCACAGCAGAGAGTTAAGAGGAATCTTGACTCTCATTTTTCGGTATAGTAAGAAGCTTCAGATGGAAGACTTCCGTGGGGTTGTTTTAACGCCCAGCCCGGTGTAAAATTATTCTAATAGAGATTTGGTGGTGTGATTTTGGCAACAGGCTATACACAGAAAATGTGGAGAAAAGCGATGGTTATCACAGTAATGCTGGTCTTTGTCGGCTTTGGCGCAGTTATTGTCAGTTTGATCCGCTGGCAGATTATAAAAGGCGAGGAGCTAAAGAGCGCAGCGCTGGATCAGAGTTTGCAGACCACGTCACTGACGGCGATGCGCGGCACGATTTATGACGCATCCGAGGCTAAGGTACTGGCGCAAAGCGCCAGCGTGTGGACCGTGGTTTTGGAACCGGCCTATATCGAAAAGGAGATGGAAGAAACCATCGCCGAGGGTCTGGCTCCGATTTTAGGTCTTGGCAAGGAAATCATCATCGAAAAGTCTCAAAATAAAAATTCGTATTTTACATATTTAAAGCGCCGTGTGGAAACCAGTGTGAAGGAAGAGGTTGTGGCTTTTCTGGATCAAAACGAAATCTATTCAGGCGTACGGCTGATTGATGACTATAAACGGTATTACCCGTATGGCACAGTGGCCTCCACCGTTCTCGGCTGTATCGGAACTGATAACGAAGGCCTTGCCGGGCTGGAGCTGCAGTATGACACGCAGCTGCGCGGTACGGCGGGCAGAATGATCAGCGCCAAGAATTCCATCGGCACCGACATGCCGTTCCAGTATGAACAGCTGGTGGGGGCCGAGGACGGGTACAACCTGGTGCTGACCATCGATGAAACCGTTCAAAGCATCGTGGAAAAGCACCTGGAACGCGGCATCGACCAATATGTGGTAAGTGGCGGCGCGGTGGGGATTGTGATGAACGTCAAAACCGGCGCCATCATCGCCCTTGCGAGCAAAGGGGATTTTGATCCCAATGACGCTCTCACGCTTTATGATAAGGATGTGCAGGCGGAGATTGACCTGCTGCCGGAAGAGGAACAGAACGCGGCTTATATCGACGCCGTATACAAGCAGTGGCGCAATAAGGCGGTTAGCGATACCTATTATCCCGGCTCCGTATTTAAAATGTGCGTGGGCTCTATGGGGCTTGAAGAAAAGGTGGTCGAGGTAGACACCCTGTTTTACTGCGACGGCGTTGCGGAAGTGGCGGGCGTAACGGGCGGCATCCATTGCTGGAAACGTAGCGGACACGGTTCGGAAACCTTTGCCGAAGGTCTGTGCAACTCCTGCAACCCCTACTTTATCCATATCGGCCTGGAACTGGGAGTGGACCGGTTCTCAAAATATTTTGAGGCCTTCGGCTTTAAGGAAAAGACCGGTATCGACCTGCCTGCCGAATCCAATTCTATTTACCACAGTGCTGAAAATATGTACGAGGCGGATCTTGCCGCGGAGTCGATGGGCCAGAACTTCGGTATCACGCCGGTTCAGATGATCACCGCGGTCTGCGCAGTGGCCAACGGCGGATATCTGGTACAGCCCCATGTGGTGGGCAAAATAGTGGACAGCGACGGGAATATCATCAGCACGGCGGACACAAGCTATAAGCGGCAGGTGATTTCCGAGGAAACCTCCAAAACCATGAGCGAAATTCTCAAGCGCAATACCGAATCCGGCACCGCCATGAACGGATATGTGGCCGGATACCGCATCAGCGGCAAGACAGGAACGTCTGAAAAGGTGGCGCTTTATAATGATGATCTTCAAAAAAACGGGGAAGCTGTGATGCAGTATATCGCGTCCTACTGCGGTTATGCGCCGGCTGAAAATCCCGAATATGCGCTTTTGGTATTCTTTGATGAGCCGCAAAAAGATGAAAATGGCGGCTTCAACGGCGGCAATGCCGTTGCCGGTCCGATTTTTGCCGACATCATGGATGAAATTCTGCCCTATCTCGGCGTCAAGACCTCTTATACCGAAGAGGAGATGGAGGAGCAGGATACATGGGCGCCGGACGTGACGGGCCTGACCCTGTCAGAAGCCTACAGCGTCCTGTCGGACGAGGGCCTTTCCTATACCGTCATTGGGGACGAGGGCGATTACAATGTCGTGGCGCTTCAAATACCGCTGGCGGGCCAGGTGACGCCGAAGGGCGGCGAAGTGGTGCTGTATACCTCCGGTTATGAGGATCAGGGCAATGTGGAGGTTCCGGACTTTACAGGCTGTACCCTCAGCGAGGCGAATGAGCTGGCGGCGGAGTACGGCGTGCAGATTTCCACCGGCGGTGGTTCCGTGGTGACCTCCGGCGCCATTTCCTATCAGGAAATCGCCGCGGGCACGGAAGTGCGCAGGGGAACCGTAGTATCGGTAACCTTTGCGGACGATGTTATCACCGATACCTTTACCAGAGTAGCGGATTAACTTTCGTGGCGGGATAGATCCCTTACCGAAACCGTTGCCCGATTGCCTATGATGGCGCAGCCTGATGGCAAGACAATGACGGGTTTCAGTTTCATATTGATCAAGGAAGATAAAAGAGGAGATACTTATGAACGAGAGTGCTGTCTTGGTTACGGCTTCCGTATTGGTTTCATTTATTCTGACTGCGGTATTGGGGAAATGGCTGATTCCGTTTCTGCGCAGGCTGAAGTTCGGGCAGACGATCCGTGAGGTGGGGCCCGGCTGGCATAAAAAGAAGCAGGGAACGCCGACGATGGGCGGCATCATGTTCATTATCAGTACAGCGGCGGTGACGGCGATCAGCCTGATGCTGTTTCCCGCCGCCGGTATAGAGGAAACGCCGCTGCTTACCACAAAAACCCTAGCGGGATTGGGAATGGCTGTGGCATACGGCATCATCGGTTTTCTGGACGACTATATCAGTGTTGTCAAAAAAAGGAATTTAGGGCTGAGTGAAAAGCAAAAGCTGGTGCTGCAGTTTTTAGTGGCGGGGGGCTATCTTGCATGCGTGTGGCTTGCAGGCGGCAATACCCAAACCACAATTCCGTTCTTAGGTAAGGTGGATCTGGGCTTTTTCTATTATGTCCTTTCGGCACTGGTCATTGTGGGGATGGTCAACGCGGTGAATTTCACGGACGGCATTGACGGACTGAATTCCATTGTCTGCATTTTTTCATTTGCCGGCCTTGCCGTATGCTCACTGCTGCTGGGGATTTATGGTAATTACATTCTCGGCTGCGTGGCCGCCGCCGCCCTTGTGGGCTTTCTTGTGTGGAATTTCCATCCGGCGAAAGTGTTTATGGGCGATACAGGCTCACTGTTTTTAGGCGGTATTCTGTGTGCGCTGGCCTTTGGCGTCGACATGCCTGTGCTGCTTCTGCCCACCGGTATTGTCAGCATCATTGAAATCTTATCCGTTGTGCTGCAGGTGACATATTTCAAAGCGACCGGCGGTAAACGTCTGTTTAAGATGTCACCCATCCATCATCATTTTGAGATGAAGGGCTGGAGTGAGGTGAAAATCTGCGCAGTTTTTGGTTTGATATCCCTTTTGGGGGCGGCCGTGAGTATCGCTTTGGTTGTGTACGGGGTATAGAGGATAAAGGCTTTGAACTGCAAATTTTTATGAGCGGTATCGTTTTCACCCGGATTGTCGGCATGCTGATACAGCAAGACCTTTATATGCTTTTCCCGGGACATACCGTGAAATAAAATGAATGGTATATGCCTGCTGGTATATACTAATACTAATATTCGAATAAAAGGTCGAAAAACAAGTTTTTACGAAGATTGGTATCATGTCAGTGAAACAATGCAAAGGGAGAGTGTGAATGAACACTGCTGAGAGAACGGCCAGAGGACTTCGACGGGTTCCTGCCATGCCTGCCGAAACATCCTCTTTAGAGCCGGAGAAAAAACGCAGACGGATCAAATACAATATTTTTACGATTGGGGCGGGCATGGATATGCCGCTCTTCTTCCTGATTTTAATTCTGCTTGCCATCGGGCTTGTCATGCTCTTCTCGGCTAGCTATGCCTACTGCTATTTTTATTTTGGAAACAGCTATTTCTTTATACAGCGGCAGGCAATGTTTGCGATTGCGGGTGTTGTCGTAATGCTGCTGGTATCCACATTTGATTACCACCATTTTCATAAATTCGCATGGCCGTTGTTTGGCGTTGCCGTATTGCTGCTGCTAATGGTGCTGGCGTTTAAAGATACGGCGATCGTGCAGCCGAAAAACGGCGCGTACCGCTGGATCAATTTAGGATTCGTGGAGTTCCAACCGTCTGAAATCGCCAAATTTTCCATGATTCTTGTGTTTGCACATATGATTTCCCAACGGGTGCCGAAGATGGGAACGTTTAAGGAAGGCTTTTTGCCCTTTGCTGGTGTTCTCTGCGTATTTGCGGGCCTTGTCATCGCGGAAAAGCATATGTCAGCCACGATCATCATCGCATTGATCGGTCTTATTATGATGTTTATCGGCGGGGTAAAGGTACGGTATTTTATCATCATCTTCGGACTCGGCGTAGCGGGGGTGTTGTACTTACTGTTTATGTCCGGCGATTACGGGCATTCCCTTGACCGCATTACGGACTGGCTGGACCCGTTTTCCTCTTCCGCATGGCAGACATGCCAATCTTTATATGCGATTGGCTCCGGGCAGCTCTTGGGTCTGGGTCTCGGGCAGTCCCGGCAAAAGTATCTGTATCTGCCGGAACCGCATAACGACTTCATCTTCGCGATCGTTTGCGAGGAGCTGGGTTTTGTGGGCGCGCTCATCATCATTCTCCTGTTCGGCCTTTTGATTTGGCGCGGCATCTACGTTTCCCTTCGGGCGAAGGATAAATTCGGCACCATGCTGGGGCTTGGCATCACGTTTCAGATCGGAATCCAGATTGTACTCAATATCTGCGTGGTCACCAATACCGTGCCCAACACCGGTATCAGCCTGCCGTTTTTCAGCTACGGAGGCACCGCGCTGTTGATCTTGCTATTTGAAATGGGCGTACTGCTGCAGATTTCGCGCAGTGCCAACATTGTCAAGACCTGATTTGAAAACAGCGGCGAACTGTGATATACTGCGTGAAACACCAAAAACGGAGGAAAAACAATGAGGGCGTTGTTTGTGGGGGGCGGTACCGGCGGGCACATCAATCCGGCATTGGCCATCGCCGGCTATTTGAGGCACCGTGAACCGGATGCGCGAATCCTATATATCGGCGCAAAGGGCGGTATGGAGGAACGGCTGGTGTCTGCCGCGGGTTACGATTTTAAAACCATCACCATTTCCGGCTTTCAGCGAAAGCTGACGCCGAAAAATATGCTGCGCAATGTGCAGACGGTTTCCCGGCTCTTCTCGTCGGTGGCGGAGTCGAAAAAAATCATCCGCGCATTTCGACCGGATGTCTGTATCGGTACGGGCGGCTATGTGAGCGGGCCGGTGATCCGGGCGGCAGTTAAGCTGGGGATTCCGTCTTTGCTTCATGAATCCAACGCGTTTCCGGGAGTGACCACAAAGATGCTTGCGAAATCGGTGGACGCGGTGCTGTTGGCCGTTTCCGACGCAAAACAGCATCTGCCCGCAGAGACGAACTGTGTGCTCACAGGCAACCCGGTGCGCGGTGAGGTTTTGGATGCGCAGCGCGAGCAATCGCGAAAAAAGCTCGGGCTGGATGACAGGCCTTTGATTTTGTCATTTGGAGGAAGCCTTGGAGCGAAAGCCATCAATACCGCGGTTTGCGGAATGCTTGCGGAAAGTGCGAAAACAAAAAAGTATCAGCATATCCACGGCTACGGCGCCAATGACACGGATTTTCTAAACCGCGCTCAAGACCTTGGAGTGAAACTTTCGGATAATCCGCAAATCCGGTTACTGGAATATATCGATGATATGCCCACCTGTCTTTCAGCCTGCGACCTTGTGATCGGACGTGCAGGGGCAATCACCCTCAGTGAAATAGAGGCAAAGCACAAGGCGTCCATTTTGATTCCGTCGCCGAATGTAGCTGAAAACCATCAATATCATAATGCGATGGTCTTGGTCAGGCGTGACGCGGCAGTGCTGATTGAAGAGAAGGATTTAACCGCCGAGGCCCTTTGGAATAAAATAGAAGAGTCCCTCGGGAACCCAAAACGGCTCTCACAGCTTTCTGAAAATGCCGGAAAAATGGGGATGACAGACGCCGGCTCCCGTATTTATCGGGAGATAAAAAAGGTATCCAGGAGAAAAAAACACAATTATTTGGATGAATAAAAAGATAAGATGGGATTTTTATGAAAAAATATTTTTTATGCACCTTTATATTTTTGGCTGAGCAGAGAAAATGCTTGTTGTAACCTAAATTTCCGTGGTTCATATAATGCAATATGCTGGAATTTGAGGTGCGCTTATGATTATAATTGACGGACCGGTGGAGCTTCACGGTGACATCAGGATTCAGGGGGCGAAAAATAGTACGCTTCCCCTGCTTGCAGCTGCTGTAATCTGCAAGGGGCAGACTGTGCTGCACAATTGTCCCAAGCTTTCGGATGTGGAAACCGCGGTTCGGATTTTAGAACATTTAGGTTGCAAATGCAAATGGGAAAAATCCGACCTGATTGTTGATAACGAAATGATCTGCTGTGAAATACCCCATGACCTGATGCAGGGCATGCGCTCATCCATTGTTTTTTTGGGTGCGCTGGTTTCGCGCTGTGGCGAAGCGAACCTGTATTTCCCCGGAGGATGTGAAATTGGTCTGAGACCCATTGACCTGCATATATCCTCACTGAAAAAGCTTGGTGTGGAGATTCAGGAAAGCGGGGGATGCTTGAAATGCAGCGCACCAAACGGAATCCGCGGCAGCTTTGTTTCCCTCTCGTTCCCAAGTGTCGGCGCCACGGAGAACCTGATGCTGGCCGCGGTCTGCTCAAAGGGCACGACGGTGATTGCAAACGCCGCGCGTGAGCCGGAGATCTGTGACCTGGCGGCATATCTGAACCGCTGCGGCGGCAGAATTTACGGTGCGGGGGAAAGCTGTGTCATCATCGACGGCGTTGACGAGCTGTATGGCTGTGAGTATAATATTATGCCGGATCGCATTGTAACGATCACCTACATGTCCGCGGCGGCCGTAACCGGGGGCGACATAACGCTGCATGGTGTGGATAACAGCCATATCCTGCCGATGATGGCTCCGTTTGAAGAATCCGGCTGCATGGTGCGGCAATATGGCGATTCCCTGAACATTATGGCTCCGAAACGGTTGAAGGCGGTGAAGCATATCCGCACAATGCCATATCCGGGGTTTCCTACAGATGCCCAGCCGGTGGTGATGCCGATGGCAGCTATTGGAGACGGTACCAGTATTTTTGTTGAGAACATATTTGAGAACCGGTATAAATACGCAGAAGAGCTCAGGCATATGGGGGCCAATATAAAGATCGAAGGTAAAGTGGCTATTATCGAAGGCGTACCAAAGCTTCAGGGGGCGCCAGTGACCTCATGGGATCTGAGGGGCGGAGCGGCCCTTGTCATTGCGGGCCTCAGCGCCAAAGGCAGGACAGAGGTAAGCGGTGAGGAGTTTATTTACCGAGGATATGAAGATATTACAGGAAATTTGAACGCTCTGGGCGCGAAAGTTACGACTGTGTGACAAAATGCGGTGAAAGCTGCCGTTGGTTTACCTTTACAACGGCAGTTTTCGGATATATAATTATATAAAAAAGAGTATGCCATGCGAATCCAACAGAATATGGATGGGAGTATTCCCACCGGAATTCGTATAGACCGGAAAGGAGGAGCATATGCCACGAAACAGTGATTCCGGCGGGAGCGGTAAAAGACCCGACCCGTATAGTGTGGCCTCCGGCAGCCGTGACCGCTCAGTTCGCCAGGCGGATTCTTTCGGCTTTCATTGGACCGATGATGATTTCCGAAGTTTCGAGACGCGTGCTCCCAGGACAAACGAAAGAGACAGCAAAGGCACGGTAAGGAAAAAGCCCCGAGAGAAAAGGCCGAACCCTTCACAGAGTTCGCAAAAGCGCAGGCCCATGCCCGACAGAAGGACAGGCCCGGCCCGTCCGCCCGGCTCCGATGAGCGTAGGGCGCCTGCAGCAAGGAAAAAGAAGCGAAAGAAAAGACGGATTCCGAGAAGCCTTCGGCATTTCCTGATTGTAGCGGGCTTTCTCATAACGATTGCGGCAACGATTCTGGTTGCAGTCACATTGGTGTTTAAAGTGGATACCATAACAGTCACCGGAAGCACCGTATACAGCGACACGGAGATTCTCAGTATCTGTGATTATCATCTGGGAGACAGCCTTTTTTTTCTGTCCACGACCGATAAGGAGGAAAAACTCCGAACGGAGCTGCCCTATGTGGAGCAGGCGAAGATCACCCGAAAAATTCCGGGAACTGTGCTGGTAGAGATCACAACTGTAAAGGTGGTGGCTTCCATCAGCTATGAAGGGAAATACATTTACACCGATAGCTTCGGAAAGGTTGCCGAGCTGAATCAGACCGCCAAAGAGGGATCCATTCTTGTAAAAGGACTGGAGCTATCGCCTCCGGTTACAGGTACGCATTTTCAAGCCGCCGATACAAACAAACAGACAGCTTATTTCGAAATCATGAATCAGATTTTAGAGTCTGAGGCAACAGAAGAGATCACGGAAATCGATCTGCAGGATATTTACGATATCAAGATTATTTATCAAAATCGAATTGAATTTCAGATGGGCAACGCGGCCGATCTTCCTTTTAAGCTCCGGTTTGCATTGAGTGCCGTTACCGATAAGGTGTCGGCAAACGCGAAGGGGTCTTTGAACCTGTCCCTTGCGAAAGAGACGAACAGGGCTACCTGGAATGCGGATTATTCGGGCAGCTATGGCGGCACAGTCAACTCACCGAATACAGGCGAAGCGGTTACATATGAGCCTTTTGCAAGCAACCCCGGGAGGGGCGGGGATATCCCCAATGCGCCTTATACGGGAAAGGCTTCCGGTGAGGACAGCGGCTCCTCTGAAAATTCGCAGGATTCATCCGGCGGTGATTCCGGTGGGGAGGAATCGAATCAGACAGAGGAGAATGAAAATTCAGATGAGGGTAACAGTGGCGGTGGAGAGTGAAACGAGGAAGATGATGGAATGTAACAGTATAAAGTCTGGGAAATTCACTAAAATTCGGAAAAAATTCAATACATTCCCAAGTTTTTTAAAACAGGTGGAATGCCGTCGTCCAAGGGATAAAAAGAATATCAAAAACGGGCGGTGTCAAGCCATTTTTGAGCTGCAGGGATTTTTTGGAGAACTCAAAGCAAATGAATATTTTTGCATGTGTAAAGGGGAAAATGTTGATTTCGCAAGCTTTCTTTGAATAAATTCCTTGAAATTCATTTGAAAAAGTGATAAATTATATCATATGATATGATTGCAATAAAAGCACGTTGCTTTACATCCGAGCGTATAAAGCCAAGGAGGAATACTATATGCCTTTTGAAGTAGATAATCTGCTGGACGAGGCTCCACAAAAAATTAAGGTCGTCGGTATCGGCGGCGGCGGCGGCAACGCCGTTGACCATATCGCTTCCGCGGGAGTTCGAAGTGTTGAACTCGTGTGTATGAATACGGACAAGCAGGCACTTCTGCGCTCACAGGCATCGGTCAAGGTGCAGCTGGGAGAAAAACTAACCCAGGGAAGAGGCGCCGGCTCAAAACCGGAAATCGGCGGAAAAGCCGCCGACGAAAGCCATGAATTGATTGAGAATACACTGCGTGACGCCGACATGGTGTTTGTGACCGCCGGCATGGGCGGCGGCACCGGTACGGGTGCCGCGCCTAAAATTGCGAAAACCGCCAAAGACATCGGTGCGCTTACCGTCGGCATTGTTACAAAGCCCTTTGAGTTTGAGGGGACCAGACGAATGGATCAGGCTGAAAGCGGTATTGCCGAACTGCGGGAGCATGTGGATTCCCTGATTGTTATACCCAATGAACGGCTGAAACTGGTCACAGAGGAGCGTATAACGCTGGCAAATGCCTTCTCCATAGCGAACGATGTGCTCAGACAGGGCGTTCAGAGCATATCCGACTTGATTCAACTGCCCGGCATCGTCAATCTTGACTTTGAAGATGTGAAGTCTGTTATGCAGAACGCGGGCTATGCCCACATGGGCGTCGGACATGCCAGCGGTAAGGACAAGGCGGAACAGGCGGCTCTGGCGGCAATATCCAGCCCACTGCTGGAAACGAAGATTACAGGCGCCAGGGGCGTCATCATCAATATCACCTCATCGCCGGATATCGCACTGGACGAAATCGACACCGCGTCACAGATCGTTACCGAGCGTGCGCATGAAGACGCCAATATCATCTGGGGAGCCACCTTCAATGAAAATATGGAGGACGAGATGACGGTGACCGTCATTGCGACCGGTTTTGACAGCAGCCATGAGGATGCAAAGACCGGATCGGTAGCAGCCAATATGATGTCGCTGGATGTGGATGACGACGATTATATGTCGGACATGAACACTCCGCAGACCCCTGTGGCCAGAAGGCCTGTTGAACCGAAGGTGGATCCTGCCATCATCGACGACGACGACACCTTTACCGAAATCATGTCCATCTTTAACCGTAAATAATGTTACATAATAAAGTTAGGGTACCGCCTGGCGGTATCCTATCGTTTTATCGGTTAAATTATATTACTGACAAGGGGAGAAGAAAATGAGCAAGACACAAGGGATTCACCATGTTGCGCTGCGCCCGTCAACGGAGGATTATCAAAAGGTGGTTACGTTTTACACCGACGTACTGCAGATGAAAATGAAGCGGACTTGGGGCACGGCCGATAAACCGTCCTGCATGATCGATATTGGCGGCGGCAGCTGTATGGAGATATTGAGTGCCCCGCAGGCGGAAGAGCCGTTAAAGGGCGTTCTGGAGCACATAGCCTTTGCGACAGAGCAAGTGGATGAACTCATAGAGGCAGTCCGCGCGGCGGGATATGAAATCATCACGGAGCCGACGGACATTTTCATCGATGACGCGAAGGGCGGATTACCGGCGCGCATTGCGTTCTGCAAGGGACCGATGGGCGAAATCATCGAGTTTTTCCATGAATAGTGAGTAGAACCGTATGGCAGAATGGGATTTGAACACCGCCGAGCTTCATTTGCTGCGGGAGTTAAGGGCAGGGGACAGAGTCAAACTGTCCGGTACGGTCTATACGGCGCGTGACGCCGCGCACAAGCGTATCGCGCAGCTGCTCGACAAGGGCGAGGAGCCGCCGTTTACGTTCTCCGGCGCGGCAATTTATTATGCCGGCCCCACACCAACGCCCAATGGTATGGTGATTGGCTCCTGCGGGCCCACCACCAGTGGGCGCATGGATGTTTATACACCGCGTTTTCTGGATCTGGGGGTGAAAATCATGATCGGAAAAGGAAAACGCAGTCCGCAGGTTATTAAGGCCATCCGGCGAAATCGGGCGGTTTATCTCTGCGCCATCGGCGGGGCAGGGGCCCTTGCGGCGAAATGTATTGAAAAAGCTGAGGTCATTGCGTTTGAGGATTTGGGCTGTGAGTCGGTCAAGCGGCTGACGCTGCAGGATTTTCCGTTGATCTGCGCCATTGACAGTACAGGCAGAAATATTGTGAAATAGGCACATGGAAAGAATGGTAATCCGAGGTTACTGGGAGCCATTGAGCGTTTCAGCTGTGTGCACTGCAACCGGTGTCTCTGTTCACTGTCATGGGTTCCGGTCGGTAAGCGAAACAGAATTGCCATCGGTAAACAGGCGGAAGGCATCACAAAATGTTTCCGCCTGTTTTTATTCTATTTTCACCCAGGGCGAATTGCTGCGAAGCTCGGTGTCTCGCTGCAGGGCGGAAAACTCATAGCCGTTTTGCCTGAAGTGATCGATGATGTCCGGCAGCGCGTCCGGCAGGCTGGTTCGAAGCGCGTCGTCGTGCATCAGTATGATTAGGTCGCAGGCCGGTTTGTCTTTGGCGGCGGATATGACGTTATCAAGGAGATCTTCCGCACTCAGGGTGTATTCCCTGGAGTCTTTGGGGTCGATATCCCAGTTATAAAGGACATATCCCCGCGCTTTGACATAGGCTTTGATCTCATTTTTCAGCCAATCCGGGCAGTTGGCGGAATTGCTGCCGCCGGGCATGCGGTAAATATAGGAAAGGCTGCCGACGCCGTTCAGAACCAGCTCCTCCAGTTTTTCAAAATCCGCCGAAAAGTTATCAAAATGCTGGTAGACCGAAAGGCTGTGGGTAAAGGAATGGATGCCGATGCTGTGACCTTCGCCCGCCATACGCCGGTAGAGCGCCAAACCTTCCTCTGTATCTTCGCCCAGCACAAAGAAGGTTGCGGGAACCTCATAATCCCTTAAAATATCGAGTACCTGCCCGGTGACAGGGCTGGGGCCGTCGTCAAAGGTCAGATATACCGTATAAGGGACTGCATCCTGCGGCGTCTCGGCGCTGGTCATAAAGGGTATCGCCAAAAAGAGTACGCCCGCGATGAGGCAGCACGAGATGATCAACGTATGAAACCGGCTGAGCTGATAAACCCGGTACATATCATTCCCCTTTCAAAATGCGGTGCGAACGCATCTTCTCGTAAATTTGTTTACAAAGGAATATTATGCGCCGCAGGAGCAGAATATTATACCGGAAAATGGCAAGAAACCATTTTTTCTGACAGTGATGACTGCCAAATGTCTGGGCGGTTTGGGTTTACGAAGAAAGATATCTGCTTAAAGATTCCCATGCCTTCTCAGCGGTTTTCCGGCCTTCATGGTAAAGCGCCATGAGCTTGCACACATCCTTTTCCGTGCGGGAAACCGTCACTGCCCGCTCGGGCCGGATGACCATAATACGCCCCTTGCGCTGCAGCGCATCTATTTCATTCATCTGCCGATCATACATGCGCGGCGTGTCGATGAGGGTTTTTACAAATTCCGGATACCGGTAATAACGGTTCAGATACAGCTTGGAGAGGGTGCGGGAGGGGAAGGCTTTCCGGAAACCGTGCTCACGGGTGGGAATGACAACAATTTTCTCATAGCCGTCGTCAATTGCTTTTTGATACGGTACGGCAATTTTGATTCCGCCATCCAGGCATTTTGTTCCGCAGACATCCACAATGGGCGATAGCAGCGGCATACTGCTGCTTGCAATCAATGCCATGTAAATGTCGTCGCAGCTGTGCTTGTTAAAATAAACCGCCTCACCGGTTTCAATATTGGTGGCGGCGCAGGTAAAATCTACAGAGCCTGTCTCGAAGGTTTTGCGGTCCAGGGGCAGATACGTGTTTGAAATCGAATCCAATAAATAATCGAAGTTGAAGATGCTTTTGTTGAGCAGCAGCGTTTTCATACCAAGATAGTCACGGTCATGCGCAAAATCGATATTGACGCGCATGGTCCTTTTTGGCTGATTTGAAACGTAGTTTACACCGGTCAGTGAACCGGCTGAAACACCGTAGACGGCATCGAACACAAGCCCCTGTTCCATCATCAGGTCGGTTATGGCTGAGGAGAACATACACCGCAGGGAACCGCCTTCCAATACGAGAGCCGTTTTCATGAAATCATCCCCTTAAATATATAGACTGTCTTTTTTGTTTTTTCATAAAATAACCGCATCGGGCTTTAGGAAACTTTTTCTATCATACTACAATATTCTCACTCAAATTACAAGATGTAGCTTGATAACAGGGTGTGAATGCACTATAATAGATGTAGCGAATGAAGGGGAAGAAATATGCGGATTCGAAAAAAGAAATGGGCGCTGCCGGAGCTTGAGGAATGTGGATATTATTATCCGGCGCCCAAAGAATATAAAGGGAGCTGGCAGGCTGCATTTTCAAAAAAGCAGCCGCTGCATCTGGATCTTGGGTGCGGAAAAGGTGTTTTTTTGGCGGATACCGCATTTTTACATCCCGGGATCAATTTTATCGGCATTGACATCAGCGTGGATATTTTAGGCGTGGCAAGGCGCAACATCGCGTCCTGTTATCAAAACAAACCGGTGGAAAACATTGCAATGTTTTCTTATGATATTGAAAAGCTTTTGGAGGTTTTCGGTACGCGGGAGGGCATCAGCCGTATCTATGTGAACTTCTGCAATCCGTGGCCAAAGGCCCGGGCACATAAAAAACGCCTGACCCATCCCAATCAGCTTGCAGTTTACCGGCAATTACTGGTTCCGGGCGGTGAAATCTGGTTTAAGACAGATGATGACGGTCTATATCTTGCCACACGTCGCTACTTTGCGGAAAGCGGGTTTACGGTGTTTCTGGATACGGAGGACCTGCACGCACAGAAGGATGCTGAGAATGTTTTTTCCGAACATGAGCATATGTTTACCGATCGCGGAATGCGGACGAAGGCGATACGGGTAAAGGTGGAAGCATAAATGGCTGGAAAAAGAGTACGTCATGACCAAAGTAAATCGTCCCACCGCCATGCGGCAGGCCGGCATTTCGGTATGAATAGCCGCAGTGAAAAACCTTCAGTACGCGTAAAACGCTCGGGACCTTCTGAGTATAGGGGTAGAAAAGCGGTTTTCTCAAAGGTGCCGGTGATTGTGGCGTCGTCGGTTATGGTGATTGTATGCGCTATCATTCTGGCAAGACGCCTGGGTCTTTTCAATTTAACGATGGGAACGCCGAACATATCTTCCTCTGCTGCACCGGCGTCTGATGCGGGACTTGTCTCACAGGAATCCGAACCTGTATCCTCAAAGGCGCCTGAGGCGACCCAGGTACCTGCCCCGACACTGGCTCCACCGGAAAGTGGGGCGGCGTATACAGAGAAGTACACCGAAATGTGGGTGCCGAAATGTGAATACAGTCCGCACGCGGAGGGCGACAAGGTGATTTACCTGACCTTTGACGACGGCCCCTGCAGCTCCAGCCAGCGGCTGCTGGATGTACTGGATGAATTGGAGGTGAAGGCGACTTTCTTTGTGACAGCGCAGTTTATGGATCATGACGGACTGGTCCGTGAGATCAAAGCCGCATACGAACGCGGGCATGGAGTGGGCGTACATACGTATAAGCATGATTATAAGAATATATATTCCTCAGTCGAGGCATATCTGGAGGATTATAAAAAAATGGACGACATCATATTTGAAGCAACCGGTGTCCGTTCGTCGATCTTCCGCTTTCCCGGCGGAAGCAATGCCGGATACAACGCGGGCATCCGTGATGAGTTGATTGCGGAAATGGCACGGCGCGGCTTCATATACCATGATTGGAACGCCTACAATGGCGACAGCGACGGATACGGATACGACGCACAAATTGAAAAGGCGGTCACAGAAGCTTCCTATAATGATAAAAGTGTTATTTTACTGCATAATACGCCCGGTAAGGATATAGTCATCGATACACTGTATGAGATCATTCCGAAGCTGCGGGACATGGGCTACCGTTTTGATGTTTTGAATGAAACGGTGAAGCCGCTCCAATTCATCAAATCGGAGGAGAGTCAGTGGCCAGGGGAACAGAAAAAAGAAAATGGGCAGGGAGAATCGCCGGATGGCCGGCAGGGTGAGCCGCAGAATCATGGCGGCAAGAGCCAAAGCGAACGGCAAAACAGCGAGCCTGCTGATAACCTGGAAGATCCACAGGGATGATTTATACATTGCATGTATGTTTTAATGTGATTTGCGTATTTTAAGTATGAGGTGATGTGAATGGATACGAAAGCGCTTTATCAAATAACTTATGGGCTGTTTGTGGTGTCGTCAGCATACAAAAACGAGCAAAGCGGCTGCGTGGTGAACACATTGACTCAGCTCACCAACACGCCGGAACAGCTGTCGGTTGCAATGAGTAAAGAAAATTACACGGCGGAGCTGATTGAAAAATCCCGTGTGTTTTCGGCAGTTGTACTGAGTGAGGAGGCCGATTTAAATCTCATCGGCAGGTTTGGATTTAAATGCGGGCGGGATTTTCCCAAATATATGGGGATTGATCACAATCGTGATGCAAACGGCATACCTTATCACACAGCCGCGGCATCGGCCCGTTTCAGCTGCCGGGTCACGCAAAAAGTGGATGTGGGGACACATTTCATTTTTATCGGCACGTTGGAAGACGCTGAGGTTTTGAGTGATGTGAAGCCGCTGACATATGAATATTACAGAAAAGTAATCAAAGGGAGCACACCAAAGAATGCGCCCTCTTATCAAATGAAGAATAAAACGATTTATAAGGAGAATGTAAAAATGAAGAAAAAATTCAGATGCCTGATTTGCGGTTATGAAGTTGAGGTTGAGGGCGACAGCCTTCCTGAGGATTTTGTGTGCCCGGTTTGCGGAGTAGGCCCGGATCAGTTTGAAGAGGTGTAATAAACCACTTTCACAGTATTGCGCATGAAGGAAACTGCTGCAGATGGCCAAAGCCAATTTGCGGCAGTTTTTTATACTATGGCCTCCATCCTGATCCACAGTTAAAAAATTCGATAGAGCGTAAGAGCTCCTTACTCCTCCCGCCGCAGACGGGAGGAGTAAGGAGCTAGAGACAGTCTGATTTGTTTTGTGGACTCGTATCAGTCACCTTGAGGTTCAGGCTTTTTTATTATTTTTAATAATTTTGACAAATACCGCTCATTGCAATATGTTATCATTATAATTATAAATTTTGGTAGGAGTGTATCCATACATGGATTTTATACTGAAGCTTCTTATAAAAGGATATCCGAAAAGTATGGACACGGCCATGCGCGGCAGAGCCGGCAAAATGGCCGGGTTTGCCGGTATTGCCACGAATATTCTGTTGTTTGTCATGAAACTGCTTGGCGGCTTAATTTCCGGCAGCATTGCCATGCTGGCGGATGCCGTCAACAATCTGACCGATTCGGTCTCTTCAATCGTCACTATCATCGGATTCAAACTTGCGGAAAAACCGGCGGATGACGGACATCCCTTCGGCCATGCGCGCATGGAGTATATATCCGGCGTAGTCATATCCTTTGTCATGGTATTCTTAGGCCTTCAGTTCGGCATGAGTTCCTTTGAAAAGATTCTTGCGCCTGAATATACGGAATACTCCTTCGCAGTTATTGTGATAATAATTTTGTCCATCCTTATAAAGCTTTGGCAATCGTTATTTTACCGCGCTGTGGGAAAGAGGATCGGCTCACAGGCACTGATTGCAACAGCCGCTGACAGCCGGAACGATGTGGTTTCGACACTGGCGATCCTGTTGGGCGCTGCCATATCACTCATAACAGGCCTGCATCTGGACGGCTATATCGGCTTATTGGTGGCGGTGTTCATCACCGTGTCGGGGATACGGCTGATCATAGAAACCGCCAACCCCCTGCTGGGCACGGCGCCGGATGCGGAGCTGGTAAAAGAGATCCATGACAAAATCCGCTCTTATGAGGGTGTAATCGGCATGCATGACCTTACCATTCACAGCTATGGGGAGGGGAAATGCTTTGCCTCGGTACACTGCGAGGTTCCCGCAGAGGAGGATATCCTTGTCAGTCATGATATCATCGATAATGTTGAGCGGGATTTTCTTCGAGACATGAATATACACATGGTCATTCACCTTGATCCGGTGGTGACGTCAGATGCACGTACCAATGCTCTTCATGAGGAGATTGTAGCTTCGGTTGCAAAGCTGTATCCCACATTTTCAGTGCATGACTTCAGGGTGGTATGGGGAATATCTCATTCCAATATCGTATTCGATGTGGCAGTACCGTTTTCTGAGACGGATACGGATCGATGCATCAGTGAGCGGATTACGGCGATGGTCAGGGAGAAGGATAAAACGTACCGCGTGGTGCTGACCATTAACCGTGTCAGTCAGGCGAGCATGGATTTTTGACAGGATGATCCTTCGTGAAAACGCGCGAAAGCATATTTTGACGAGAGCTTTCGTGCGCTTCATGTTTCAGGCCATTATTCTCGGGAAGCAAGCCCGTATTCCTTCAGGGTTCTTTTTAT
>Ga0153939_1000070_pt1 | contig 31789 bp, 25 predicted proteins | sample TSNJ023MetaG_FD_104734 | JGI IMG/M metagenome (GOLD analysis project Ga0153939, IMG submission 104734) | Attine ant fungus gardens microbial communities from New Jersey, USA - TSNJ023 MetaG | ecosystem: Host-associated > Fungi > Mycelium > Unclassified | place: USA: New Jersey, Brendan T. Byrne... | reverse complement strand
TTATTCCAAGCTGACGTTTGGTATTCATGGCCATTAAGTTGTGACTGATGATCATATCTTGCCCTCCAGTGCCCTACTCGCCTCCATGCGCGGCACATGTAAATTATATCGGCAAAATATTAATTTTAATAATACCAGCATCAGTACTTTATTCCCATTTCATTCAATAAGCTTAACCCTTTGTAACAAAAATTCTCCATTATTCCAGCCATAGCAATATTATCGCCGCTACTTAGGGTTTCTCAAAAGAAATCCACTTTAACTTTTCATCATATACGCCTCACTTTATCCACTGTGCCCACCTCATTCTATATTCTTCTGCAGACATATCCTCATTTTCCCGAAACAACTTCTGCATAGTAATCACATCACCTAAGCCAGATTCCGAAATAACCGCATCCATTGGTTTAATAGTAAAACGCAGTATTTCTTTTGCTGCATTGAATCTACGATTTAATACATACTCTTCCATACTGATGTCATAATACCTCTTGAATCTATTACTAATTTCATCCAAAGACATATTATACTTTTTACTTAATATAATCAAAAGGTCCGAATCTGCATAATAATCATTCAAAAACTCGCGTACTTCATTGCACCATTGGCTTTCTGTCTTCTGATCTGCTTCTTCCTGATTTACCACGCTGCCGATAATAGCATTCAGCATATGAATCAACAATTCTCCACATTCCAGCTCGGCCATAATATTCTTACATCTTATCTTCTCCAACAGTTTACTGATAATACCTTTCCAGATTTCTGTGTCGGAATCATATACAACATTGTGCTTATTATTATGGTTATAAAATAATTCAAAATAGGAATGAGCTGACCGTCCATTAAAATGTACCCAAGCCAGCTCCCAGGCATCCTCCTTACTGCTTATATGTTCATAATGCTCAAGACAATCAATAAATGCACAATCCCCTTGTTTTATCTCATAAACCTGTCCTCCTACCTCCAAGGAACCACTGCCTGCCAATACCACCAAAAATAAGTAAGAGTCCAACTTTTCTCGAATACATCTATGGGGAGACAAGCTTTTTAGCATCCCAGCTTCTTGCACGTACAATAGATTCTGCTTCGCAAAATTGCCAGGCGTATGAAGACTTCTGTCTGATTGTGTAACACCTTCTGTTGTAAATAATTTTTTTCTCTTTATCATATCACCGCTCCTAAACATGCTTCCTCCAATAATCCAGTGTTTCCTGTATAGTCTGCTCTATAGGTATCTCCGGTTTCCATCCGGTTAATTCATTCAGTTTTGTAATATCGGCTTCAATAATAGGAACATCAACAGGTCTGATTTTATTCTGATCAATTTCCACTTTAATGTCTGTTGTAGACCTGGATAGGATAATATCCAGTATATCCCTGATAGCTCTGGCTTTTCCGCTTCCCACGTTATAGGTATCTCCTGGGAGTCCATTTAATATCAGTTTTGGATACGCTTTTACCACATCTCTCACATCTGTGAAATCACGCAGCGCAGCCAGGTTGCCGACCATCATGACCGGCTCTCGCAAACCTGATTCTATCTCAGCCACTTGTTTACAAAAATCTGATACTACAAAAATAGGAGCCTGTCCCGGGCCAATATGGTTGAATGCCCTAACCATCATAACCTCCATATTATAAGCTTTGGAATAAATATTCCCTATCATATTCTGGCATGCTTTGGTGGCTGCATAAATATTACCGGGACGCAATAAATTATCTTCTTTGACAGGTGTTTCCTCAGGTTGTATTTGGCCATACTCCTCCCCTGATCCAATCAATAATACTCTCGGCTTATAGAATAACTCCCTGACCGCATCCATAACATTAATGCTTCCTTTGACATTAATATCCACAGTAAGACCCGGATTTCTCCATGCTATTCCAACAGAACTTTGCGCCGCTAAATGGAAAATATAATCAGGGCGAATTTCAAATAGCAATGAGATAATATCCTCTTTATCTAAAATATCCAGATTGTAAATGCTGGCTATCTCAGGACTTAACTGCTCATGGGGCAGCTTGGTAGCGTGAACTTCCATACCATGGAAATCATGGAGTTCTTTCATCAGGTAGCTCCCTACAAATCCTGCTGCTCCAATAATTAATGCTTTATTCATAATATTAACCTTATCAGAAAGGAATCCTTTGTACAACTCCTTTTCTACTCTCTTTATATATTAGCAATCAAAATTGTCTATCCACATTTCACTTATAGTCATCTATGTTCTGCTATTCGAGCTTAGCTTTTCAGCATTAAGTCTTATCCCTCTGCTGCAAGAATTTCTCCATTATACCCGCCATTGCAATGCTGTCACCACTGCTTAACTTGTAATACCTCTTTTCCGATTCATTAATATTTTTGATAAAATCAGCAACTTCAAACCTCATACCAAATCCGGGAAACGGTGCAGAAAAACTCTCGTTTTCATTAATATTTTCATAACAGACTTCAAATTGTTTAATAAGCCACCACGGCGATTTAACGAGAACATACCCTTTCGTGCCAGAAATTAATAATTGCCCCTCGCTCTTTACACCTATACCCGTCTTTGCCGTGGCAAGAATATCATCATATTTGAAGTAAGCCTTAGCATAAATATCAATACCATCCACATTGTTGAAACTGTCAAAATATAGCTCGTTGTAATTTTGCCCTAAAAGTTTAATAATTGGCAATAAAGGGTAACTGGCAAGCTCTGTAAAACTTCCGCCGACTTTTTTTTCATACTCGCGGACGTTTTCTCCGGGTATAACAAGTTTTGTAAATGCTCCTTCAATATCGTGAACCTTGCCGATTTTACCGCTCTTTACAATATTGATCAGGTTTAAAAAACCAGGGGCGTATGCAGTCTTAATTGCTTCCATAAGTACAAGCTTTTGATTCGAAGCCAAATCAAAAAGCTCCACCGCTTCCGCTTTTTTCAGAACAAACGGCTTCTCACAAAGAACGTGTTTTCCGGCAAGCAGAGCCTGTTTTGTGTAGTTATAATGAGTATCGTGGGGAGTTGCAATATACACGGCATCTATGTTTTCTAAAAACTGCTCATAGTTATCATAATAAGAATCAAGTTCAAAGGTTTGGGCAAATTTGTCCGCACTTGTTTTATGAGGATTATATACTGCGGTTGCATTAACACCGCTTACAAACTTCACCTCTTCCAAAGTACGCCCTGCGATACGGCCGGAGCCAACAATTCCAAGTCTGACCACATTATGCTGCATCAGACGGAGTTTTGAACTTGATATACGATTTGTTCTATCTAAATATATTACTTCACAGTATTCTTTCAGGTAGTCGAACTTACCGCGCCAATCAGATCCCACCGTAAAAATCTCAACTCCATATTTTTGAATATCTGCTATTTTCTGCCCTTCCTGCTCTTCAATAATCACTTCATCAGCAATGCCGAATTTTCTTACATTGTCAATGCGTTTCATCAGAGAATCAACCACATTCAGCTTCCCACGCTGCATATCGTACTGCTCCGTGGTCACGCCGACAATCAGGTAATCGCCCAATTCCCTGGCGCGCTCAAGCAAACGTCTGTGTCCGTCATGGAATAAGTCAAATGTGCCATAGGTTATGACCTTTTTCAATTTACCATCGCCACCCAATATTCCTCTCAGCTTGCTTGATGACACTCTTTGGGTGTATGGAAAGAAAACCAACTCTGCGCCAAGTTTATTTAGTTCCGGCTCTTCCCATGCCCATCCGTCAGCCTTGTGATCATCGCCTGTAAACATTGCGTCGAAATGATATTTCTGCCAGGCTGTTATTTTATTGAGTAATGCTTCTGTAGTAACATCCACTTCATCAACATATTTGCATGAACGGATAATCTCAAGCCTGTCTTCAATCGAAATAATAGGCGCTTTTTTCTTGCCTTTTATGATACATTCATCTGAAAGTACTCCGACGATCAGATAATCGCAATGCTCCTTTGCACGACGTAAAAGATTGAGATGTCCTACGTGGAACATATCAAACGAACCTGAGACGTAACCTATATGGTAATGTTTATCAATTGCAGTTGCTGGCATTTAGATTCCTCACTTCCTTTAATGGTATACATCACTATGCACTCAGCCCACTTTATAAATCTTAGCTTCGAACATTACATCCAACCATGTATATTAATTTATAAAACTACTCTTTCCAATTGCGGATACCTTTCCTGCGCTAATATATCACTGATAAAATTTGCATGAATCATGTTTGCTTTACAATTATCAAACAGTTCATAAATTTCATCCATAGCTTTTTGTTTTGCTGGGAATATAATAATTATATCTTCTTCTGTAAGCTCATTTAAATCAGCTGGTGGCTTTTTTACTTCAATGCCGTCTCCTGCTCTATCCCAAAGTTCCGTCAATTCAAACCTTGTTCCTTTTAGTGTATGCATTTGAGACTGTGCATTTTTGCCAAGCACTCCATAGCCGATTATCCGTCTATTTGGTTTTAACCACAACCCATTTATCGCTAATTCACTGGCTTTCATAACAATTTCAGGGCTGTCACAAATATCTTTATAAGAAATATGTGGTGTTAAACTCAACCAATTATTGACATATGTTAAGTAAGTCTGTCGCAGGTTTTCTTGCTCCGACTTACCATCAATCGCCCATAAAGAAACTGCTAATAAGAATTTAATTACAAAAAATGATGATATTTCTTCATAGTATTTACGTTCGTATTTACTAACTATATTTTTATCCAATCTGTCAAACATAACTAAAACACAACGATGATATTCTTTCCAATACTCAGTTTTCTCTTTAACAGTATTCGTTTGAGATAACCCTTCGCCATTACACCTGTAAAAATATAGGGGCTTAGTTATATGCTTCATCCGACCTTTGTAAGCGCACAGTGAAATAAAGAAAGATGGCTCATAGGATCCTTTTGTATCCGTATAAAAAGTTTCAATCAGTCTGCATTTTCTGATATAATCCATTCGGGTAACAAATGCCCATGCCGCTTTATTCGGATCATTACATAAGAAAAATTCCATTGTGTATTCTTCTTTGGGCCACCTGTGGCGTTTATACTCTCTATGAACCTCACCCGATATGTTTTTATATACAATATAGTGGTCACATGTACAAAAATCATATTTACAATTTTGCTCTAAGAATCCTGCCATACAAGAAACATACTCAGAATCAAGCTCATCATCTGCATCAATAACTGCCAGATAATCACCGGTTACTTGCAGAAGTCCGGTATGAACCGCTTTGCAGCAACCTCCATTTTTCTGATTGATAAGTTTTGTTTTAAACCCTCGATTTTCCAGTTTATGCAAATAGCTCTTAATAACCTCAAGAGTAGCATCAGTTGAACCATCATTTACAAGAATAAGTTCAATATTATCCCATTTCTGCGCGATAACACTATCAAGCAATTCTCCCATATATTCTTCTTTGTTATAACACGGAATAACTATGCTGACCTTTCCCTGTGATTTAACCATTATTGCTTTTCCCCTTAAATTCATTTATGAATAGCCCGTCTAAAAAAACGTAGTAATCTTTTATTCCCATTTGTTCAAGCTGTTGCCCTATTTCTTTGTGCCATATACTGACAATGATTATAATGCTATTTTTGTCAATCAGCTCCTGGATTTCTGCCGGATTTTTAATCAAGATGCCAAATGCTTCCTTATCCCATTTAGACGAATCATTATCAAATGTACAGACAACTTGCTCCCGTAGTCCGAAGTCTTTCAACCATATTCTCAAACTATCTGCTGCACCGAAGAGATATATCTTTTTATTTTCAGCCGATTTCAGCCAACCTGTATAGCGTTTTACATACACAGAATAGTCGGTTTCGGTATCGTAGAACCAATAATGTGGATTGATATACTCTGCTCCACTCGGCCAATTCCAATAACCGTAAATCATACTAAGTATTTTACGAGCTTTAAAGGGAATACTTATTTCCAAATGTTCAAATTTAGCTATGGCACTCGGTTCAAAATAATCCTTTCGAATAGTCGTGTATGCAAAAGCATAGTATCCACTATCGCCTATTTCATCCAAAGGTAAAATATCAATGCAAACTCCGCTATGCCCACCCCGACGCAAAATATCATGTAACGGCTCACCAAACGCTGTTGTGCCGTCTTTACACAATTTCATCTTATGGGTGCGCCCTTGATCAAGAGGTGTTTGTAAATAATATGGATAGCCAAACCATTCTTTATGGAGCATAAGCTTGTTGAAATCCTCACATGGCATCGCAATATCTATATCATCGTCCCAAATAAGAAATCCACTGTCGCGCACCGCACCAAGCAAAGTACCATGTGTAGCGTAGTATTTCAGACTTTCCCTCTCACAGATTTTTATAAATTGCTCTAATAGTTCAAGTTCAATTTCTCGCAGCTTTTCTATTTTAGCCATTGGTAATCTCCTCTACCGTCACCACATGGCAACGTGTTTTTAATCTGATATCATCTGCCATATGCTTTGCATCTTTCAACGGCGTAACAATAATCACGTCCATTTCAATGTCTGCAGCAACTTCTTCAATCGTGGGAAATAGCGGAACTCCACGTACATTTGGGAGGGATTTATCTATAATACAAGCAATGTCAATACCGTTTTCTTCAAGCACATAACGAAGCATTTTACCCCTTACACCATAGCCGTAAATCACTGTATGGTTAATATTCATATCTTTTAATGCATTTGCAGTAATACACATTTTTTTATAGCGCCGAAACTCCCTTTCCCGTTCCGTTTGAAGTTCCTCCATGTGCCACACTACTCGTTCTGCAGACTTTGTAACAGGTTCGGTATGAACAGTATTGAAAACATATTCATGTGTTTTGTTAAAGGCTATTTTAGATAACTCATCCCATTTATTGGTCAGTCCGTATCTTTTTTTCAGTTTATCAATCCACTCATTTATTCGAGGGTCTTGATGAAATTCCACCGAGAGAATCAACGCATATATTGCCCGGACAATCACAACATCAGGGTTAAAGCCTTCCCAAAAAAATTCCTGATCAAAAAATATCAGTTCATCTTTATCCGCATCATAAAAACAATTTGCAGGTACGAGCTCCCAATAGATTCTGCCCTGAACAGATGATTTCTTAATCTCTTCATAAATTCTGTCATAGTGTGAAAATAGTTCTCGTTCCTCTAACCTACCCTCTATCAATTTTCGCGACCAGTAGTCCCATATAGTAGGTAAATTAAGGCGTTTCATGATTAGACTATCGCCCTCAAGATTAACCGGCAAAACATTAACACCGAGGACTTCTAATTCTTTATGAATAGCATCTAACGACTTCAAACAGACTTTGCCTTCATCAAATACAGCTCGTTTTTTAGCAGTTCCATCCGAGTGAACAGTTGTAATAAATGCCTTTGATGACTCCCGATAAGCCGTAATGGCGGCAAAATCAACATTACATTCTTTATCATCTGCACATACTCTGGCTTCAACTAAATATGAATTGCACAAAAACGGAAATGCTCCACCACGTATAATCTCTTTCCAGAGAACTCTCTCATCGAACCCTTTTGTATAATCATCTTCAATAAATGCTTGTCCTCTGTGATTGAGAAACTCGTTAGGCATAAAGTTATCCGAATATATTTCTTGCGTTAAATAATGATTTGTGAAAGGATAATACCACTTCTGCCCGGCAAATCCAGCTAGTTTAAGACTATTTTCAACTTCTGCTTTGTTCACACCATTTTGGAAATTATATGGCAGCCCTGTGTATAAATTTCGTTTTCCAGCGAAATACTGTAACCCGTATGAATTCTCAAATGCCATAAGCAAACATCCGTGTTCATTTAATAATGAATGATATTTTTTTAGTAATCCTGATGTTATTTCACCAGGGTCAATAACGACAATATAATCGAATTTACTCTCGCCTTTGTAATCACCATTAAATGTTTCGGCTATAGTACAATGAGAACGCAAAAAATCAGTTAAAGCACCACCACTGCTCTCAAGCACTGATGCCTTCTCATCAAACGGATACCAGTTTAATATTCCCTCACGCATCGGTGAAGTTCTATAAAAATCTTGTATTGATTTAGAATATAAATTCAGCATTATTTTTTGAACCTCACTAAATCATTCACAAATACACCATCTACACCGTGTTCTTTTGCAAATTCAAAATCCTCATCACTATCTACAGTCCATACATTTACTTTCACGCCACGTTTATGGCAATCCTCAATCAAACCAGGATAACGCATTTGCATAGTGTTCGGGTGCAAGGCATACGCACCGATTTTCTCGCATTGTTCACCTGTTACAATAATACCGCCTCCACAAAGTAGAGCTGTCTTGGCGATCTGGTCAAATTCTTTTACTTTCTGTACAGAAAAATGATTAAAAGAAGAATACAATACCCGCTCTGATAAACCATATCTTTTTACTATATCAGTGGTTTTGCGTTCAAGGCCATCGTAATAAACTATTCCTGTTTTCAGTTCAATGTTTATGGTAAGGGATGTCGGTTCGATCAACTCCAATACATCATCAAGGGTCGGAACAGGCATATATTTCGGCTCGGAAATTCCACGTTTATTGAAGTTAAAATATCTCAATTCCTGAAGAGTATAGTCCTTTACCATTCCGTTGCCGGTACTAACTCTATCGATAGTTTCATCGTGAATAACCACAACTTCGCCGTCTTTGGTAAGCTGTACATCAAACTCCACTCCATCCGCACCAAGCTCTATGGCTTTTTGAAAGCTGTAAATTGTATTCTCTGGTGCGTAATGATACGCTCCTCTGTGACCCCATATTTTCATATGTCCACCTCTCATAATCAACACGATATTATCGCTTTAAATATCTCAATATCCTCATTTGTCGTAATCTTGAAATTCTTCTCAGAACCAACAGACAAATGGAGTGTTTCGCCAAGCTCTACCATCAACGTACTCGTGGCTACTGAATTCGTTATACCACGCTTTTGTGCTTCATCATGCGCCCAGAGTAACTTATCAAGTCTAAACGTATGCGGATTCTGCGCCTTAACGATTGTCTCGCGTGGTATATGCGAAATAGCTACAGTTGGCTCGCTGATGTTTAACATCGCATCATTGCAGGGAATCGCCGCCACCGCTCCACCAAATTCTTTACATATACGGATGGAATCGGATATAACTTCTGCTGAAACAAGTGGACGGTTCGCCTCGTGAATAATCACAATGTCATCACTGTTACTTCGCGCCGCAATATCTGTTATGCCTTTGAGAATTGAATTTTGTCCGTTCTCGCCTCCATTTACTACGCTTGTTAATTTACTTATTTCAAACTGTGTACAATAAGTCCTTAAGAACTCATGCCATCCTTCAAGACACACCACTGTTATCGAATCCACTTCACTATGCTTTTGAAATGCCTCAAGAGTATAAATGATGATAGGTTTATCAAATACATTTAAGAACTGTTTTGGTACTATGTTGCCTGTACGCTCGCCCACGCCGCCGGCGATAATTAACGCGTTTATCACATCATCATCTCCTTATACGCAATATAAAACAGTATCTCCGCCTGTAGTTTTATATGTTCGCAACCACATCTTGTAATCAGGTACAATTGACCGCAAATAAGTTGGAATCTCTATATAGTCGTTAGCTTTGTGATAGATGCAAATTGCAAGCTTAGGTCTATCGCGTTTAATTATTTGTTTCGCGCCTTTTAATGCTTCGAGCTCCGCTCCTTCAATGTCCATTTTAATAAACGTTACACATTCATCTTTTGGCAATGTATCGTCAAGTGCTACGACCTGAACTTTATTTTCACTTTCGGAAATTACTCGTGAACCACCCATTCGGTTCGTTTCATCTATGAAACTAAGCTTTGTATCGCATGACCACAACCCAGCTTTAATAACTTCCACGCAACCGATTTCTATGCCTTTTTTAACGCACAGCTCATACTGTTTCTGATTCGGTTCAAACGAATAGATTTTCTTGACATCTGCGCCTTGCTTCTTACATAGTTCATAAAAGCGGAGTGCATTAAACAAATTGTAACTTCCGGCATCTATAAACACTTCATTTTTACCGAGAAACGGCAATATAATATCTTTGTCGAAATAAGTATCCACGTTCAATATAAACGAATAATACGGTTTGATAATCTGTTCGTAAGAAAAACCTATGCCGCGTAAATATTCAACAATCTCATTAAATACCTTTGGCTTGAAGATTTCACTAACTGCAATAACGACACACTCACCCTCAGCGCGTCTCTCGGGTGGAGCTGTAACTGTCAATCCATATACATCCTTACCAAAAAGCTTTTTATCCCAAATACCGAGACAATTATCCAGACAATCTTCGTTCTTCAGAATACTGACAATTCTTTCACCAAAATGTCCGCCACCATAAATAAAAAACTTGCTGTGTCTCAATTTAGACAGTATATATGCGTACTGTTGAGGCTTTTCGAATTGCGTGATAAACAACGGTTCTATGCTGTTATCATATACACCTTTGCTTATTCCACGCTGTGCACAATAAGCCCATGTTTTGAATATTTCTTTTGATTTTTCATCTTCAAGGAAGTTATAGATACTGAGTTCTTCGGCTGTTAACTTGATATTCATGGTTTTCTCCTTTGATTAATCAATGTTGTGCCTAAATCGTCGGCACCATGGTCTATTGTATTCATTCGATCTCCTTTGGAAACCTTATCACCGCTGCCGGATGCCAATGTCGCTTTTCGGGCGATGGCAATCTCATATAATCACCATACTTATATTCTAAATAATCATGTCGTTTTTTTATTGCACGGAATTTACGTCCTTCAAATTCAACATCTTCATATTCTTCATAATAATGTGATGATGTGCCTAGATATTTATCTTTTGGTGGTGGAAATGTAAGCGCACGGCAATACTCTGATTTTTTGACTTTCATAAGTGCATTTAAATAACTAAAAGCAACCCGACGAGGTATCCCACTCAATATACTATACAAAATTTTATGAAAATAGTTTTTTGTAACAACCTTACCGCTTTCGGCATAAAGTATCTTTCTTACAATGAAGCACCCAAAACAATGTAAGAGCCTTAACGGATAAAACTGTGGAATATAATCGTTAGGGAAAACATCAAGGAATATCCCTGTTCGCATTTTCATATGTTCCTGACCTATGCGGATAAACTCGCTATCCTTGCGCCGAAGTCTACCGTAACCCCACGGATAATCGGGGTCAGTCTTATCGTCCTGCCAAAAGAATCGAGAGATATCTAATTCAGTTTTGCATGCCTTTCGAAATCTATCATAATCCTCTCGACGCATTGATACATCAACATCATCGTCCCATGGAATAAATCCACCGTGACGTACTGCTCCAAGAAGTGTACCACCGCTCAACGTGTATTCGATGTTGCATTTTCGACAAATGCGGTCAAACTCGACAAGCAGTTCGAATAAAACTGTATGCAATTTTTGAAGTTGTTCTGGTTTTAGATTAATTGCTTCATTCATTAATAATTCTCAAAAAAACTTTTCGGGATACATATAAATCTCTGCACTTTCACGTATTTCTTCATCGTCCCACTCCTATCAAAGCAGTACTTTCTTTAAGCTATTTTTTTTCCACATACTTCACTAATCGCCTTCTATACACAGTACAAAACCATGTCACTTCCACCCCACGAATAAAACCGAATGTAAAATTTATAATCAGGAATTATGGAATGTAGATATTCCGGAATATCCAAATAATCCTCACTTTTATGATAAATGCTTATAGCAAGTTTTGGCCTATTACGTTTTAATGTACCCTCCATACCTTTTAGTGCTTCAATCTCTGCACCTTCAATATCCATCTTAACAAAGCTCACTTTATCTTGTACAGCAAGATTATCAAATGAAATACCAATTATCTCCGTTTCCCCATTTTCATCTATAGCAGAACTCGTGCCTATACGCTCACTCTTGAAATGTAAAGAAATGTCTGACGACCATAATCCGGCATTATAAGCAACAACCGTGTCACCAAATTGTTTGGCATTTTCCTTTACTTTCGCAAAATTCTTGGGGTCAGGTTCAAACGCAAAAATCTTTTTTGGTATTGCTCCTACTGATTCACAATGTTGAATAAACCGCTTTGAATCATAAAAGTCATAACTTCCACCATCAATAAATACTTCTTCTCCACAAAGTTGCGAAATAATTATTTTTTCATCAAAGTAAACCTTATCGCAACCGAACACATCATAATACGGCCTAATAATTCGTTCACTATTTACTCCTGCATTATATAGATAGTCAATCGCTGATTGAAAAACTGATGCGTTATTTTTTTCACTAATCGCCATAACTATATATAGCCTTTCATCTGCAAGTAAATCCTCACGCGGAGGGATAACAGGAACATTTTGAATGCTCTTCTCTCCAGTAACGGCTTTATAATCAAAGATACCTACACAATTAGCGAGAACATTTGCAGACTTTAGCCTCAGTATTAGCATGTTGCATGCCCCTCCTGCACCATAAAGAGCATACTTAGTCGTTGAAAGCCTGCTTATCAAATTTACATATCCTTCAGGAAATTCCATCAACTCGTAGAATATTTCTTTTATATAACCGTTTCGCTCATATTCGCATCTTTTCATGAATACTTGCTTTGACTTTTCATCATGCAGCAAAGCATATATTGTTTATTCATGCTCTGTTAATTCTAAATTGCTCATTTTTTACACCCTCACTTTGTACTGTTTATATGGTAATGTCTCCTTTATCTGCTCCGCCGGAAGCACTTGCTCGCGTGTGCGTGACGCACCGGAGCATATAGAACATGCTTTTAGCGGATCATTTGAATCCAAATACTCACGCAATTTCACAGTGCAAAAATCCGGTGATAGAATATCAAGACATCCGTCTATACCCGGTGCGTCATCAGGTACAGCCTCCAGACTCTGCGCAAAACATGCCAAATGGCACTTAGATATGCTATGCTCCTTTAGGAGAATATCTTTCGTGCTGCAAGCGCGAAAGATGTGTTTTACTTCTTCAAAGTCTTCATTTCGCTCTGTAATACGCAAGCCCCCATACCATGTAGCGTTATTAAGAATGGCATAGTGAATATGATTCATCTCACATTGCTCGGCAATCTGATTTATATATTTTGAATATTCACCATACGCAGATAATCGTATAATCAGGTTTTCACATTTGCTAATTTCGATAAAGAAATTCTCATCCGGCATAATTGTTGCGTTAGTCGTGATGGTAACATAACCAACTCTTTCACTCTTGCAGACATGCTCCGCTACTTTAAGAACATCCTTATGCAACAGCGGCTCACCGCCAGAAATTCCCACACAACGTATAAACGACGCAACGGTTAATAATCTATCAAAACTTGAAATTATATCATCAGCACTATATTCTTTCGGCTTTTTGAAGTATTGCATAAAGTGCGAGCATTCTTTGCATCTCAGGGTACATTTTTCAGTGAGAACCAACGTCGTCAGCGGCAGTATAATACTGTCCTTGTTTGTATCTATAGGCGGCACCGCTGCGCGTATGCTCAAATCACCGCTGCCAAACATAACATTTTTATGATATTCATTTATATTATCCAAGTCGCCATTCAACTTGATTTCTTCAAATGCCGCAAGCATATTTTCAAGATCATTTTGATTGACAACATCTTCATATTCGATTATGTTTTCTGATGAAATCTGTGTTAATTGCTTTATTATCTGCTTTAATGAGATGAACGAGCACACGATTACCGTTAAATCTTTTACGTTATCTTCGTTCGCTCCGTAAATCGGTATACCACGAAATAACTTCTCCTGAACTTTCCTGTTGTTGTCAAATATTGATACTATGCTTATCCCTTGCCGTTCAAGCAACACAGATAAAGCCATACTGATAGCATTAAATGGCGCAAGTGCTATTTTTCTTGATTTTATGTTTTGAATATTCATACCTCAAATCCTTTCGGTAACTTAAAACTGCTACACGGATGCCATCTGCGCTGCTCCGGTGGCGGAAGCAGCATATAATCGCCATATACGAATGTTAGATACTCATGATAATCCTTGCAAGTAGGGAATATCTCCCCCTCAAACTCAATCGGAGCAAATTCCTCAAACCATTTTCGCGGATAAGCGAATATTTGTTTTTGTTTAGTGGCAATCGTGAAACCGTAACACCGTACAAAGCTTGTATGTTTGGCATTAAGCTTGTTTGCTATTTTCTCATATGCTCTAAATGCTCTCGCTGCAGGTATAGCGTTAAGCATCTTATATACGCCTCTCTGAATTAAACTCGGTGAATTCACCTTACCTACTTCCGAATACAGTACCTTTCGCCAAAAGAAGCACCTAAAAGCGTGGCATAGCCTGAGCGGATAAAAGTCCGGTACATCATCTCGCGGAAAAATATCAAGAAATATTCCCGTTTTCATTTTCAAATGTTCCTGTCCGCAACGCACAAATTCCGAATCAAGCCGTCGTATCCGTCCGTATCCCCAGCGGTAATTCGGATCAGTCGTATTGTCCTGAAAGAAAAATCTTGTCTTATCTAATTCATTTTTACAGGCTTCACGCAGTTTGATATATTCACTCCGCATCATCACAATGTCAAGGTCATCGTCCCACGGTATAAATCCTTTATGTCGAACCGCACCTAGTAATGTCCCACCGTCTATTCCATATTCAATTTTATACTTTTTGCATATTCGGTCAATCTCAACAAGCATTTCAAACAATACCATTTGAAGTGAGCGTAATTCTTGCGCTGAAAGCGTATATGCGTTTTTATCTGCTTTATTTCCCATACGTTTCCTCGAAAGACTTATAAGGCATCGGTGAGTTCACTTGCTCTGCTTTTGAAATCTTCGGCGAGTTCAAATCATGTCCTGAACAATATTCACAACCCAGCGGTGCGGTGTCGCTTGTCAAATAGTCAAGTATTTCTTGACCTGTCGAGTCGTAAATAGAGATACCATTATTTTCACCATACGGAATAGCCTTCAGCGTTTCACCGCTTGCGAGAAAGTGACAATAATACACCTTACCATCACGGATCGTGTATATATGTTTACGCTCATAGCAGTCGTCAAACTTCTGTTGATATGCTTTATCATCATCATAAACGAGTTGATTTTCATATACCCACGGATAATCGGTCACTTGAACGTCCACACCATTGGCAGAAACAGCCTTAATGATTTCATCTTTCTTGCGCGACAATTCACCGTAGTCTGAAATCATTACAAACACATCAGTTTCTTTCATAGCGTCTATCGCGTCTTGTGTTGGCACTACTGCGCCATTTGTAATCACATACAACGAACCTATTTTGCCACGATACTTTTTTAAATAATACATATACTCGGCTAGTTCGGGATAAATAAACGGTTCTCCGCCAAGAATATGAATATCTCGGACAAAATCAAACTTCTTGAATATTTCGTCCGTTTCCTTTATCAGCTGTACAAGTGGAATATGACGCGGTTTAATATCTCTGCCAAAATGTTGTATTAAGACCTCACAGCATTTGCATTTCAGATTACACCATTCTGTCAAAACGATGTCGAGCGCGTTTAGTTTCAGTTCCGCACCAACTGGTGGTAATACCTGACGTATTTCTTGCGACAATCTATGAAATCGGTATGTTTGCTTCGGTGCTAATACATCAAACTCCTCCCACCTGATATTGTCAAGAGCCGAAGCAATATCATCTTCTGTCAATACTTGCTCCATCAATACGCTCTTTGCAAATAATCCGGCAAGGCGATACTGTTTATATCCGCATATAATAACGGTTTCATCTTCGCCACTAACCTTTGAAACAATCGGGCAGTCCGCATAAGTTTTACCCTGTAATGCAGGATTGCTATCACAGATTCCCATCACTGCATAACCATTGTTCATCAGCACGTGATGCATTAATACGGCATCGGCTGTAAGAGGAAACAGATATATTGGTTCATTTAGCAAGTTAACATTTTTCATTTTATTTCAAGCTCCAACCTGTGTTTATTTATAAATTTCGTGTATTTTACCTCTTTGGCTTTAAGTTCCGAGCTCCATGTGCGCTCATAATAATGAATCCCAATTGTGTTCGCTGTCTTATAAGCGAATCGTGTATTTAAGATAACCATATCCTGCGGAAACAACTTTGCGCCACCATTTATCCATTCACCTTCATGCCAGATATCAATACCATAAGATTTACACTTTTCTAAATTATGATTATCAACAATTACTTTTTCAGAGTATTTCGACACATCAATTTTTGTATAATCATTTTGCAATAACGGAGTCATTAGCTGCTTCAATATCGGATTTCCTGCCACCGAACCGAAGCCGTTACCCATACCAAACCAGTTGTTTTGAATAAATCCAAAAAAATCATTATATAATAGAAAATCCCAGCTTGCCGTCATTTCAACGTCTGTATCTACGTAAATGCCACCGTGTTCGTATAAAATATCAAACCGCGCAAAATCAACAAGAAGCGCCCAGCGTTTAGCGTCATAGGCATCATAAGCGTATGGGAAGCGGTTCAGATCGTAGTTATCTTCGTTCCACATCACGATTTCATATGTGGGGTTAAATTTTGTCCAACTTTCCATACAACGCTTATTCAGGTCTGTCATTTCGCTCCTGCCGAACCAAATACAATGAATTTTTTGCGGTATTCTCATTAAGGCATTCGGCGATACATTCGGGAACAAGTGCGGTTCTGCTATCTCGCGCATAATCGGGTAAATATAGCAGTCTATACCATCTAATGCAGCACAGTTGTCTAAGTATTCATATATTTCATAATAAACAAGCGGTGTGATAAGCAAAATTGATGTATTGGTGTTAATCTCGTTCAAGCTTTCAAGTGTTTTAACCGGAACGCGAAAATTACCGTACTCAAAGAAGCAATCCGCGCCGCCCTTAACATCTACAATACAATCAATGCGATCCACCATTTCAGCACCAAGGGTATCACAAGCAGTCCGCAGAATTTTTCCCGCGCCATAGGCTAATACGGTTTTATCACTAATGCGTTCAATAAACGTGTTTAACGTACAGTTCTTTAATTTGAGCATACTAACTTCGACAACCTTTCATAATTCTCGTTCGATAAATGTTCACTGTGCATTCTTACCGGCAATCCGCTTTTTATGATTTTTGGGGCAAATATCTCAAGCTTGTCCCACATTTTATCTGATATACCTGTTTGCATAGTGTTCATATCTACAGTCAAGATAATTTGGTCAGCTAACTCCCTCGCAATATCCACAAATTTGTCAAAATCAGCTTCAGCATCGTTTAGATTTTCAATTAAGATATATTTCAACTCAATCTTTACCCCAGCGGACTTGTACTTTCTCAAATTAGCTACAACTTTATCAAAACAGTCAACACCTTTGACTTTAGCGTATGTTTCTTTCGTCCCACTATCTAAGCTGACATTCACACGCCCACCATGACTAACAAACTTCACAAGTTCAGAATCAAACAGAATACCACTGGTCTTTACGACCGAAAACTCCCATTCGCGTTCTCGCAGGTAGACATATATTTCCATCTTATAAGGCGACACGGTCAATTCAGCAGGTGCGTAATAAAACATCGTTTTTGCCGGGAAGTAACCACCTAAACCGTTCAGTATCTCAACTGCTGTAAATTTGCCGTTCCGAACATGACCACCTGACTTGGTTAAGTCACAATAGATACAGCGACAATTACAACGTTCGCCTTTTATATCATCGTGCAAAGCAAAGAGCCGCGGTTTGAACGTTTTGCTCCAAAGACCCGTTTGAATTTCGCTACAGCCGGTACAGCCGCAAAGCTTGTCATTCAGCAGGCACCTCTTGAGGTTATTGATTGTTTCAACATAATTATTATAGTTTGCTTCAAAATCTCCCGTTAGCTCAATGCAGTCGCTGTTATTAAAATGCCAGTGACTACACGGTTTTAAAAAAGCTGTGCAGTGCATATGGCCTTCGAGCTGCCAACAACCTTTACCGTATAATACATCTTCGAAATATATGATTTTTTCTTGTTTTATGCCTTTTGATAGCAAATATTCTGTCGCAGAGAGTAAATTGCGATTTGCCAGCGTGATGCAGATGTCGCTATCGGGATAATGCAACAATGCTTCGGTAAGCGAAAGCACATCATAACCATGAAACTGCATGTGCTGTTTTCGTTCATTCTCGTCAACAAAGCATAGCGGTGCAATGCCACTGTCAATCCACTTTTGAACGTTTTGCTCGGCATTCTTACCTGTACCATAGAAGATATTGTGTTTGTTCAATATTATCACCTCAACCTATTGTATATCGCTTCAAAAGCTAACTCCGTTAATTCAGCACATTTATCCGGAGTATACAGTTTTATGTTTTTATAACCGTTTTGAATAAGTGAGCTTTTCAATTCAGCATCGTTCAAAATACATTCAACACCTGATACAATATCTTCTAAATCATACGGATCTACTAATACTGCACCACCTTCTCCGGCAGTAGTTGGGCAAGCGGTCGTCGTGGAAGTGAGTACTGGGCAACCGCAAGCCTGCGCTTCAATAATGGGTATGCCAAATCCTTCATAAAGTGATGGGAAGAATAGTAGTTCAGCACTTGAGAGAAACCATCGCTTTTGTACGTCATCAATATCGTGCAAAACGATAATGTTGCCTTGTGACGATGACGATTCTATCATCTCACTGTAATATTTACTCTCATCATTCAGTTTTCCATAGTTCCCTATCAAAACGAGCTTTAACTCATTATACTTTGCATTAACTATTTCAAATGCCTTAATGATTCGATTTAAATTTTTCTTTGTATCTAACTTGCCAATAAATAGTATATACGGTGAATTTTCTGTATACTTATTTACAAAGTCTAAATTTACCTCCTCATAGCACACATAGCTATCATATAGATCTGATATAACAAATAAGTTTTTCTCATTGAGAACTGTATTCTTTAAAAATTGTTGTTTTGTATATTCCGAAACTGTGAATGCAATTGTGTCATTCTCTATTACTTTACTAAATACTGATTCCGCATTCATGAATCTTAGCTTTTCAATATCGGAAATATGAGTTCTACCATGGAAATTTTTAAACCCACAATCATGAAACATTGCAATCTGCACCGACCTATTAGGAATTTTTACAAATACCGGTGTTTGAAAGAAAATAATATCAAAATCAGTTGTCGTTATATCTTTACTGCTATAAACTTGGCTATTTGATACTGCATATTGCAATTCCTTGTAGCTTACATTATTGCACTCGTGAATCGGCACTTCTATTTCATTCATTAATTCTTTTACATATTTTAAATTGTTTCTTTCTCGGTTTTTATCAAAGAAAAACAACTCATAATCATTTTGACCTCTTTTTAACAATTCTTTTATCAGCACAGTTGAAAACTGAAAAGGTCCTCGCCTCAATGCCGGTGGTGTTGTAAAATATTGTGCATCAATCAGAATTTTCATGAGTTATACCTCTCATATGCAATTTTGTAAACTTCCTCAGTCTCAGTCGCACACTTATCCCACGAAAAGCGCTTAATATTCTCGTAACCTTTTGTAATAAAGTCTGCGCGCAATTGCGAATCAACCAATACTCTTTCCATCTCGAAAGCAAGTTGCTCTATGTTATATGGGTCTATCAATATCGCAGCATCACCAGCAACTTCTGGCATACTCGAAACATTGGATGTAATAACAGGTATACCACAAGCTTGTGCTTCAATAATAGGCAAACCGAACCCTTCGTAGAGTGAGGGAAATAACAGTGCTTCTGCCCCTGCAATTAATGAAATCTTGTCTTCTTCAGTTACAAAATCGGTAAAAAATATCTTTTCGCCTATTAAAGCATTTTCAGTAAATTTGTTTAAAAATTGCGAGTTAGCTCTTCCCAAAAATACAAGATTTATATCATAATTTGAAGATAACCTATTGAAAGCACTGATTATACGTTCGGTATTTTTTCTGACCTCACCAATACTTCCTACCACAACAAAATATGGCTTGTCCAAATTAAATCTTTGAAGTGCATCGCTCCTAACTATTTGTTTATATTGAGTTGTATCTACGCCGAGATTAATTGCGAACACATTCTCCTCTGGAACTACACCAAGCGAAAGAACATCAGTTCTTGTTGATAAAGAATCTGTAATAATTATAGGCTTCATCTTTTGAATGCGATACATTCCAATTGTGTAATTTGTGTAAGCCGCCCGGTTAACTGGTTCGAACTCCTGAATCAATGGAATAGTATCATGACATGTCACCACCATTGCTCCATCAAGTTTGTCAGGCACCCAAGCGGCGGCTGGAAAGTGAAAAACATTAGCTGTAGTTTCTATAAAGTCATCATAGCTTCTATTTGCATAAGCATTAAAATAGTTTGAGAATGTGCGTTTCATATTGCTACATGCATAAAACTTAGGTGCTAAATCTTCAAAATATTTCAAAATAAGCTCTTGATTTCCACGCTCATGATTCATATCAAAATAGGATAGTCCATAATCATTGTTGTTTCGGATCATCAAATTACGCACTAAATTGATGATATAGGTTTTTATCCCACGCATTCCTTTTGCAGTTGCATCGTGGACATCAATAATAACTTTCACCAAGTAACCTCCTTTGGATGAGTTTTGAGCATCTCCCTATAAATTGGCTTAAATCGTCCACTAATTTGTTAACACCCGCTTTACAATAATTCTGCTTCTTGGACGTCCTCTCCACTCTTCATCAGGAAATCTCAAAATACTTGATTGACTTACGTTGTTACAGCCGTCACAAACGCCGGAATTAATATCACAAAGAACAGATTTCCTCAATTTAGTCATCTTATCTCCGATGAATATGTCATAAATATTTTGCTCATTAATATTACCAATGACATACTCGGAGTGTTTTTCTGCTTCGCTGTGGCAATTTACGCAAAACATAACTTTACCGCTATAGCTAATCGGAACAGCGTGATAAGGGTCTGCACAAACTCTTATTCTTGCCGGTATCGGCACACCTGAATCAATCAAGCCACCCCTTGATAAACCGTTTACATTTAGGTTTAACGAATCCAAAACTATCCGCATCTCACCAACTCTTGTAAAAAGCGCACAATTAGTAGAGTTTTCACCAGTAATTGTTTCCGCATCTAAATCAAGCTTTTGAGCTTTTTCTTCAATAGCTTTTCGTGCTGTGCAATATTCCCATTTCTGTTCCGGCGATTTTAAAATATAATTACTTATCAGCAACCTATCAAGTCCTGCATGTTCGAGAGATAGTAATTTATCCCTTGTAATATGATCACCATTAGTATTAAAATGCAATTTGCAGTTTGGCAAATATTTCTTAATAATATATATTTTTTTCTCTAAAGTTTCATCAAGCAATGCTTCGTTATAGTATGACATCGAAACATCACCATCGTAATCTATAACAGACAAATCCTTTAGTAACTTTTCGAGTAAACCAAAATTCATTGAAATGTTTTTTGTATGCCTATCAATGAGCTTATTAGGACAGAACCAACATTGGCGATTGCACTTAGAATTAGGTTCAATCCAAATCAACTCAACGTTGTTTTTGAAAACCTTCTGTTTTTCCTCAAGGCTTAAATCACCGAAAAACAGCGGGTCAATCAAAAACGGATCGAAATCCTCTGAATTAAGAAAAAAGATTTTTTCTTTATCAATTCCTAACTCAACTAAAGATGAAGCGATTTCGTTGACTACTTTGCTTCTAGTAGCTATAATAACCTTATCAAAATTTTTAATACGAATTTCTTTTGCCTCAATCACCTCAAAAATATATTGAGAAGGGTTTTTCAGCGAATAATTATCTGAAATCGCAATGATATCATAATGCCGCATCAACCAGTCTACACTTCGGCGGAACACCCCACCCAAACCAAAAACAATAACTTTTTCCATAAATTTCTCCTATTTAGATTTTATTTATGCAACGTTTAAATTTATCCAACATACCTTTGTTTGGTATAAATGAATTAAAATCCTCAAACATAGAATTTAAAAATTGCTTGGAATACAAACTTATTCCGGCATCATTGAGTATTTCAGTGTATCTTTTTGCTATTTTCTTAATGCTCAGATTTTCTTTCGCATATCTTAACGCATTATCGCCAATTCTTTTCATCTCATCAGGATTATCCAGAAGTTTTTCAAGCGTTATGCAGATCGTTTCAACTTCTTTTTCTTTAAGCATTTCAACACTTGGTAACTTTACACAACAGTCGTCAGGATATTCTGAAAAACTTCCGATATCGTTAATGATACAACAAGTACCCCTTGCGAGCATTTTAGTTATAATAGCGGAATTCTCACCATGATACGGATAACGCAGATTTAAACAAACATCGGCTGCATCCATATACAAATTCAACATATCAGATGTAACATTTTCAACTAAATGTATGTTTGGTGCTTCAGAAATAATATCTTTATATGGCACATCATGAAAAAGGAATCCAACGATATAATATTCTAACACCTTACCAGATGCGGTTAGTTGCTTAACTGCTTCGATTATTTGCGACAATCTTTTTGTTTCTGCAATTACCCCAAAAGATGCTATTACGACTTGATTACAGTCAATTCCGAGTAACCTTTTTGCCTCACTTTTTTTATTAGGCTTATCTCCAATTTTACCGTATATTGGAATAACAGTCGTACACTCTGATTTGTCAGGATGTATTGCACAAATCTTATTGCGCGCAAATTCACTATGCACTATTAACATATCTGCATAATTAACAATAAACCCATTTGCGGCATATTTGTGAATTATTTCTCTTCTGTGCAAATATGTATCAGTTATTATTTCATCAACTATAGATCTTTTATAATCCTCAGATAAGAACTGAGCATATAAATCAAAGTCTCCACTAAAAGGCTTAATCGAATATTGCCTCAGAATGGATTGAAGATTATATTCGTGTAGAACTACAATTCCACCGTACTTACGAATATATTCGAACATATACTCGTGTATCTTGTTACACCCTATTTGAAAAATGTATTTTTCGTATCTATGAGCACAACTCTCGAATTCTCTGTGGTTAGCTATTCGAATATTTGAGTTGAAATTAACATTAGGCGTGTATCCTTCATCTATGAATACGTCAATGTCAAAACAATTACATAGCTCATTAAGCATATCTACGCTATATTCCGAAATTCCAGATCTAATCGGGGGCAAAGGTGTGAAAAATGCCATTTTCTTCTTTGCAACTTTTGATAACTCGTCTTTCGCCAGTTCCATTAAAGAATCAAGTAATTTGCTTGCTGAAGATTCCCATGTATATAAGGCACTTTTGTCTAAAGATTTTTGACTAAAGTGTTTAACATTATCAAGATTTAAAAGCTCTTCAAATCCTCTGCGAATATCATCTATATCAAATGGGTCAACATGGATTGCACAATCAACCGATATTTCTTTTAAACTTGAATTGTTTGAAGTAATTATTGGCAATCCGTAATTCATTGCCTCGGCAACAGGCAAACCAAAGCCTTCATATTGAGAAACAAAAACTGAAGCAAACGCATTTTTATACAATACATCAAGATCAACGTTTGAAACAAAATCAGTAAGAACGACTTCATCCGAATCTTTAAATTGATCAATATATTTTGATAGACCACTAAATATATGTCTCTGTATTTTACATACTATAACAAGTTGATATTTATGACGTACAAATTTAGGCAAAGATAAATATGCGTTAATTAATGCATCATTGTTTTTACGATATTCATCACCTGATACCGAAAGAAAGTATGGTTTTCTAATATTAAGCCTATCCAAAACTGCTTGTTCGTCATTTTCAATATATTCTAAAATAAAACTATTCCCGGGATAAATTACATCAATCTTGTCCGGCGAGCAATTTGTAAACTTTGAAAAATCTGTTTTAGAGCATTCTGAGATAGCGATCAACTTATCACTGTCAGCCATTTCTCCGATTTTTTTTGTTAGATGCTCATTAACACGGTCGTCTTTTAAATAATGCTCCGGAAATATGAACGGAATCATATCATATACTATTGTTATGGTTTTTACCTCTGAGAGCCAAGACATTTTCATATTAAAACCATTGTGCAAATATGTCGGAATTAGGAATACACTGATAAAGTTTTCCTTAATAAAATTGTTAATCAACTTACCTACAAGTGTATCTGCTCTCCCACCACGAATAATATAATAATCACTACCCAAACAATAGTAATTTTCATGTACATTATTGTCATATTCAAGAAGGCTTTTGAAATCTGCCTCTCCATAGCAGTTGAATAGGAAATAGGTATTTTTTTTATCCAATGCAAACAGAGATTTTAAAAGATTTCTTGTAAAAAGACCTATTCCACGCTCAGTGATACCTTTATCAAAAAACACATACATGTCAATTGCGATATTCATAAATAATCATCCTTAAATTTAATATCTAGTCTATAAGTTTTATATACATTTCAAAAATTCTAAACACCTTTATATCCAAATTATAAATTGTTCCGATCTATATTTTTTGCGCAAATAATGCCGGTAAGTCGTTTTAAAGATTTTTTCTTCCAGTAATAGAAACAGCATCTTTTTAAAGCTTCCAAAACAAAGTCTTTGCTATTTGAATCCTCACAATATAGTAGCACTATTATCTGTTAAAGCAATCACATCATATAATTCTTTGTTCTATTAAATACCCGTCCCAACCCCAAAATAATGATTCTTTCTTTTTCCATAATTATTTGTCCACCTTGTTAACACTTCTCTATGTCATTTCGTAAAACAGATTATCAGACTTCACCTCAGTAATATAGAATATCATCTTTATATATGAATCATCGCAGACGTTTTTGTGAATATATGCATTGCAACATAAATTCCCTTAAACGGGCTATGGCTACAATCGTTTTCCGAAACTGCCGGATAATTATATTATTTGTATAAGTCAAAATCTCCCAATATACTTTGCCTGACACACTCTGCTATATATTGTTTTGGTATATCCCATAAATACAAGACATAACAGCCTGCGGAATCTAAGATTGGTTTTATCTCCTGGCGTACTTTTTGCTTTACAGGAAATACTATTACACAGTCTTTTTCGTTTAATCTTTTAAAATCACAATTATTATCCAAAGCATCCCACAGTTCTGTTGGTTGTAGTAAACTCCACTCCAAAATCGGGAGCAATTTCTTAGCAATTTCTCCTCGTGCTCCATAACCTATAACACGTCTAAACCTATCTATAGGCGGCGGCAATTCTCTCAATGCCAAGAACCGAATTATCATCTCGTGAACTATAACGCTGTCAATGTAGCAGTAGCGTAAAAACAATTCGTTCGCTTGCCAAAAATCTATGAACTCACATAATCCATATGGCATTTGACAAAGAGTAAAATGCCTATCTATTACTTTGAGCGCATCTAATCTTTGCTCAGATATAAAATTACTTGCATCCACTCGAAAGTCCAAAAATGTATTTCTATGCATACCAAGTGTCAGCAGTGCTAACATTCGCTTTTTTATCTTTAACTCAAATACATTTGAATCCAAAGATTTTATGGCAATTCTTGCGTTTCGCCAGTATTCACTCCAGTGCTTTTTCGCTCTTTCAATGCCTAAGTTCATAGAATGCCGTGTTTCATCTTCAGTCGAATTAAAATGATAAAGCAAATTATCAAAACGTTTCATCTTGCCACTGTACGCTAAAAGCGGAATTGCATAAAATGGTTCATGCGAGCCACGAGTTTGAATGTAATAATTTTTTACAATATTACATTTATCAAAATAACTTTTCCGAACCATATATACCCAAGGCGCCCATGTAGTCATACATAAAAGCCAAGCATCCAGTTCGTTTGCTACCATATCATTGTTTGATAAATACTCCTTTGGTTTCTCTATTTCACCATCAAGATTCATGATCTGTTTGTTGTGTCCCTCAACGGTTTCATACAAATAAAAACTACACTTACAAATATCACAGTCTGCATGACTATCAAGCCAATTTGCCATTGTGCTTACATAAGCATGGTCGAGCTCGTCATCTGCATCAACACAGCATACATAATCACCAGTTATACGTTCAAGCCCGGCTTTCGTTGCTGCACAAACTCCAGCATTCTCTTGGTCAATGATGACAACCTCAAAACCACGTTCACGGAATTTTGAATCGTACTTACTTATAATATCCCGCGTATTATCCGTACTACCGTCATTGATGAGAATGAGTTCAATAATGTCCCAATCCTGAGCAATAATGCTGTCAAACATAGTTGCGATATACTGTGCTTTGTTGTAGCACGGTATAACCATGCTTACCTTGTTTTGCATATTACTCACCACCTACTAAATTCTTGACGTAGCTAAATATCTTTTGACCGCTTGTCCCATCCGAATTATCAGGCCGTCCATCGCTTATGACAGATTGATTTTTACAATTATCTAAAAACTTATCCGAAGTAAGCCCATCAAGGAAATTATCCAAGGTAAAAAAGGGAGTTTCCCTGAGTGAAGAGTCGGCATTCCTCAAATTAGCTTTATATAAATCCTCAACGCCGTCAACATACCACTTGCGCCTGTTTGAAACTTTGCCACTTGAAAAATCTATATCCGCTAACCCATAATCAAATGGTAATTGTGCAATGAAATTCATACGCTTGCCGTTGAAAATCACATATGGAAGTGCTTGGTCTTTCCCCCATGCTTCGTAATATTTTGATTTGCGTTTGAAGAAATCAAATTCAGGGGTTAATGAAAACCGAGTTATTTCATCAGATTGCAATTCAATTTTAAGAATACTGTCTCCTTGTAATGGCAATACAAACAACTCACCTTTCCAATATACAAAAGTAGAAAGTACATTTGATGAATGATTATCAGCTACGATGATAGGTAGATTGGTTATTTCTTTTACTTTGCCACTCTTAATGTTCCATTTAACAATCGTTTCCGTCCACGGCTTCCTAAACGACTCTCGGAATTTTATTAAATAAACGATATCAGTATTTGGAACAAGATAAGCTGAGCTAAATCCGCAAGAGTCCTCTCCAATTTTATGGAGTGTTTTAACTGAGAGCGTTTTAGGCTCTAGTTCAATTATTACATTTGCTTGAGGTGATGTTAATAGCAACGAGTCGTGGTAAGCCATAATACCACTTATTATTCCCCAATTGGCATTTAAAACATTATTAAGCAACTTTGAATACCACTCTTTATGATAAGTTATCCTGCCAGTATCAACATTGTACTTTGCAATCGCTCCACTCTCACCAGGAAGGAATATCAACTCATCGCCAAAGAATGTCCAACCGGTAAATACAGGACACAATTCAAGTGATGGAAACAATTCTTTCGGCACATCTTCATATGACCAATCAAATAAATCTAGGTCATAGAATGCCCAGCAACGTGCTCTCGCAGGAGTAAATAATAACTTATTACCTATTCTGACCGAGGTATGATATAGCCAAGCACCATTATCATCGCCGGGAAAACTTGCTAAGTATTCAGCTTTAGCATTTCTTTCATTAACTTTATAGATCGCATTTAAAAAAGTTGACGTACCGAATTCGTAATCTGCAATTATCACAAATCGAGAACATTGAGATGAATTTTTTAATGGCAACCAATACTCATGCCATTCAGGATAATCATTCGCAAACTCCTCTATTGTAAGAATCCTGCTTCCAAACGCTATTATATCTGAATGAAGATACTCTTCTTGAGTTACTTTATTGATTGAATTGTTTATCTCGCAATTTTGCATAAGTAACGGCTTGCTGGTAACTATAAACATCGCAGCAACACTTGAATTGTCTGAAACCATTGCATCTGCGTATGTCAGTGCACGGTGTAATTCTGGACTTTGGTCGAATATGAAATTTCCTTTTTCTCCATTCGTGGTTTCATTTTTCATCTTTATAAACTCGTTGGTGTGGTATACACTCATACTTGTGCCATCCAATAGACTATCATTATATATACTTTTTTGACTGTAGATGTTTGAATTAATCTTTTCCAAAGTTTTTCGCTCCGTTTTCTTAACGCAAATCGATTCATTGTCATACATTCTTCTTGATAATAATCCCAAAACTCGTACTGACATAACCTCCGATAATTAACTTAAAATGAGGCATTTGATTATACTCCGCAAGTGGCCAACCATTTTGGCAGTTGTCATAAGGTGGGAAGTCGATTATTTCGTCCGTTACCGTTCCATCTAACCTGAAATCCAATGGTTCAACTTCACAACCCATATTTTCTAAATTTTCCGCAAACCGTTCAAAGTCACATTTTCGAAAGATAACACTGCCACCTCTTTCTACAGTTCGTCCGTTCGATGTAATATTTATCTCCGTTGTATGAACTGCAACACCGCCCGGTTTTAATGTGCGAATCATATTGTATAAGAACTGTTCTCCGTGTCCGATACTGCCTAAATGCTCAAAGGCACATGACGACCAACAAAAATCGAAGTTATTCAAATCACCGCTAATACAGTTCATATCAGCCGAGCGAAAAGAAACATTTTTTAAAAATCTTTCTTCATCACATATATTTGGGTAGTATAAGGAATCTACATTGTTTCCTGCATTCTTACCTGTATCATACCAATGTTTAGCCGTTTGTGTTGAAATATCAATATCTGTAGCTACTATTGTTGTTCCCAAAGCCGCAAACAAAGCCGGCAAAGGTTCCCTTCCTACGGCAAAACCTAACCCACGTTTGCCTTCGCCAAGCAAACCGCGTTCATGCAGTACCTGCGTTATGAAACAAAATTCCCACCATTTTCTGTGTTGAAACTTCAACGAGTTGTCTAAATACTTCGGCTCAATCAACTTTAACCATTTTATAAATTTCGACATATCAGATGGCCGGCATATTTGAGAGCAAAATTTATTATTTGATATGCTTTTACCTTCATAAACACCAACTTTTAACCTAAAATTGTTTAATGCTGATATGAAACCGTTATTCCTCGCCATTTCACACTCGGTATCAGGCACGGTAAATACCATTTCTTCTACCAATTCGCCATCATCATTCAAGACATAACTTGCATCTGTAGCAATCGGAACATCTATGTGTAAGACATTAGTGAAGAATTCATACATATCTGAGAAAGCGACTTCCAAACCTGTCTTTGCTTCTTTAACGTCATTACCATGCGACCGGCACCACACAATATCGTATAGCCACATATCAACACCAAAGTTACTGATAGTCGACACAACAGGAAATTTATATTGTTTCATTTGCCATCCCTCCTGGTATGCAATTTTATATTTTCACATATCTTCAACACATTCATACCACGAAAATCATTTGTATTGATTTTCCAACTATTCTTTATTTGCAAATAATTAATTCATCTTTTGGAAATAGTTCCCTGATACAACGATAAAAGACATCTTCGTTCACTTAAAAAGTGTACCCACTTTATCAACTTGATTTAAATACTGCTCCCACCGCATTTATAATCTACGACAATAGACCTATACTCATCAAGCAACTCAGGACGCATTGCTCCTAAAGTCGACTCAATTAACGGATGCGGACGCCACCAAAGAGCAACATCATTACGTTTTCTAAACACGTCCAGAACATGACGAAGCTTTTTAAAATACTGCTCACCGTCCTGTAAAATCGCTCCAACCGCTGTGTTGTAAAGTATAACCTTTTTATCGCCAATAGATTTTATCCACTCGTCAGGTAGCTTGTAATTCTCGCGTTTTGCATTTATCACAGCATCAAACTTAGGCGACCCTAATGCGATAAATTTATCCTCCGGCTTACCAAATTTATTCCCGAACGTCTTCTTGAACACACAAATATACATCTCGCGTACCTCTTCTGATTGTACAATCACCTTGTGTGCATACATACACCCTGCAATGGTGCAAAAATGTTCATCCACATTACCAGAAACAACAAAATATGGTACATAAACCAACAAATCAGTCAACTCGCGCAGCCTCTCACAATAGAAATCAGGGTGAACGCTAGTCACATAATTTCCCGCGTCATAGGGCGCAAAGGTAAAAATCACATCAGGATGCCGTGCTTCGATATCATATTCTAACCAATCCGTACATTCGATATCCTTACCGTAACACTCTGAACCCTCATAGTGCATCGCTCCAAGCGAACCATCGTGCTTTCTTTCAAAAAATGGGATCGGTATCCAGTAAGCATCACAGTTCGGATCAGCTTTCGCAGCAATATAAATACTCTCAATTGAGTCTGACATACTAGCATTATATGAAAAAAAAGCCATTTCTACCTTATTCGGTCTAAGTTCATTTCTTACGCTGCTTTCCACCTGATTTAAGCACTTTTGCAACAGCTCTCCGCTAACCTCACCAATGCTTACTTTGAATAGAAGCTCACAGTACTCTTCCAATAATGCGACTGTCCGAGTACCCTCCCCTTCGATTCTCTCTATGAATTCGCCAATAGATAGCGCACCCTCCTGACAATTCACATATTGTCCACTTGACTGCATCTGCTTAATCGTTTGAAGCAAGTCAAAGATCATCTGCTGCTGGAATTTCCTCATAACCCACCTGCCTCCTTATTATATGCAAATAATCAAAATATAGCTTATTTAAATGCGTTCTTTATTCGTCAAGTTACTCCTTTATATGGGCATGAAGTGAGACATTTGCTACATTCTTTTCACACACCTTCACATGCCAACCCTATCATCGTCTTTGAGATTCCTATTAATATATAATAAGATACATATACCTTTTAGTCTTGTGGACAGTTGCGGCATAAGCCTTTTGAACCATCTCGCTCCTTAGTAGATTATATCCCATTTCATAAAATTAGTCCACATCTATATTTTTACATCCATATCATAAAATTATCCGACACAGTTATAGAATTATAAACTATTGATTATTCACCATCTTGAAGTTCATGAATAAGTCAAATAAACATCAACCTCGTATACTATTTTGAAGCAACACAAGTTCAGGATCGTCAGGAACTAACGTCCAAAGCTGTTCCAAAGTTGCACGGGCAGATTCATTATCGCCTTCCTGTATCATCTTCCAAACCTTACCCTTAACCTTCTTCGCCAGATAAGCAAACTCCGACTCTTCCTGCGAATTATGCGATAGCAGATTGGAAAATCTCTTAATGACCTCCCCCATCCCTGCTTGCATTTCAACAGCTTTTTTTAATTCCCGCAAAGCATTGATATAATCTTTTTGCTTCACCTTCTGTAATACTAGTTGAAATCTCCTTGCAAGGTTATATTCCTTAGGAAGTAACTCCGGATAATCTTCAAAGATGGATATATGATACAAACTTCTATAATACAATACTACCCTCTGTGAATAATAACCTATCATTTTTAGGAATGCGGAAAAATCATTTCCTTCATCCTCAATTTCCTGATTGGTCATCTTTACCAGAACCCACCTATCCATACAGATAAGCAAATGCTGCTGATACAGATCTCCTTCACACCTCAATGATTCCAAACCACTCCGAGCACTGTCAATTTCTTTGTAGGAAACTTTACTACACCAGAAGTTAATCGCTTCCTCCCACCATCCTAATTGTTCCTTCTGAAAGAGTTCCTTCCACTTATCCGCGTTTCCAGCGGCTGCTACCAAAGCAACTCCTGTCGCCATATGAAATTGATAATAATCCTTCTCAAAACAGGATTCCAATATCATGATCTGCTGCTCCTGGTATGTTTCCTTGTCCTGCTCAAAAGCATCTTTCAACTGTAGGTATTTCTCCAGGTACAGAAGCCCTCA
>Ga0153939_1000069_pt1 | contig 31860 bp, 34 predicted proteins | sample TSNJ023MetaG_FD_104734 | JGI IMG/M metagenome (GOLD analysis project Ga0153939, IMG submission 104734) | Attine ant fungus gardens microbial communities from New Jersey, USA - TSNJ023 MetaG | ecosystem: Host-associated > Fungi > Mycelium > Unclassified | place: USA: New Jersey, Brendan T. Byrne... | reverse complement strand
TGGACTTTGAAAAGGTGGTGCGGTTGGATACGGAGTATATTAGTGAGTGGAGTCTTGGGCTGGATGTGCGGATTGTTTGGGAGACGGTGAAGGTGGTGATTAGTGGGAGTGGGGGGGAGTAGGATGGTAGGAGGATGATACTGTTTTTGATTTTGGCTCCAATTATTTACATAAAATCATCCAGATCCTTTTTACGAATTTAGTATAAAAAAATGAAAGTGGAGGGCGATGTGGTGGATAGCCCTGAATTAATAACACAGCGTGGGAATGAAAAAAGAAATGAATGGCACATACAATGAATAACTTTAATGTGGATTTGAATGGGAAAACAATTTTGGTTACTGGAGTGGCCGGTTTTATCGGCTCCAATCTGGTCAAAAGATTATACAAAGATGTACCTGACGTAAAAGTCATCGGCGTTGATAACATGAATGATTATTATGATGTGAGGTTAAAGGAGGAACGGCTTCAGGAACTGTCAACTCATAATTCTTTCGTTTTTAAGAAAGTAAATATTGCTGATAAGGCAAACATTACATCAATTTTTGAGGTGTTTAAGCCACAGGTTGTAGTCAATCTGGCGAGCCAGGCTGGTGTCCGCTACTCTATTACCAATCCAGATGCTTACATCGAAACGAACCTGATTGGCTTTTATAACATCTTGGAGGCTTGCCGCCATTCCTATGCTAATGGAGAGGTTGGTGTGGAGCATCTGGTCTATGCTTCCAGTTCTTCTGTTTATGGTTCAAACAAGAAGGTTCCGTATAGTATAGATGATAAGGTGGACAATCCAGTAAGCCTTTATGCTGCGACTAAGAAGAGCAATGAACTTATGACTCATGCCTATTCCAAGCTATACAATATTCCGTCTACTGGTCTGCGGTTCTTTACAGTATATGGCCCGGCAGGACGTCCGGATATGGCCTACTTTAGTTTCACGAATAAGTTGCGTGAGGGAAAAACCATTCAGATTTTCAACTATGGGAACTGTAAACGAGACTTTACCTATGTGGACGATATTGTTGAAGGCGTTGTGCGTGTGATGCAGAAAGCGCCAGAAAAGGTGAATGGAGAAGATGGACTGCCGTTGCCTCCTTATGCAGTCTATAATATCGGTAACAATCAACCGGAAAATTTGTTAGACTTTGTAGATATTCTTCAACAGGAGCTGATTAGAGCTGGGGTATTGCCCGAAGATTATGATTTTGAATCTCATAAAGAGCTTGTGCCGATGCAGCCTGGTGATGTTCCGGTCACATATGCCGATACGAGCGCGCTGGAGCGTGACTTTGGTTTTAAGCCTTCAACTAGTGTGAGGGAAGGGCTCAGGAAGTTTGCTCAATGGTACAAAGAATTCTATATGAACGAACTGTAAGAGTTTTAGTCCGCAAATGCGGTATATTCATAGGCCTACACTGTGGGCGAGGAGAATAAGAAAATGTCTAAGGATATGAGGAATTTAAAGATTGCTGTTGCGGGTACTGGTTATGTGGGACTGTCTATTGCGACTTTATTGTCACAGAACCATAAGGTTATGGCTGTAGATATTGTTCCTGATAAGGTCGAGTTGATTAATAATAAGAAGTCTCCTATTAAGGATGACTATATTGAAAAATATCTGGTAGAAAAAAATCTAGATATAACTGCCACTGTTGATGCAAAAGCTGCCTATACTGATGCGGATTTTGTAATCATTGCAACTCCTACAAATTACGATGGTAAAAAGAATTTTTTTGACACATCTGCAGTTGAGGCTGTAATCAAGTTGGTTATGGAATATGCACCGGATGCTATTATGGTCATTAAGTCTACTATTCCGGTTGGATATACACAGAGTATTAGGAAAAAGACCGGTTCGAAGAATATCATTTTTAGCCCTGAATTTCTCCGTGAGTCTAAAGCACTATATGATAATTTGTATCCCAGCCGTATCATCGTTGGTATAGATATGAAGGACGAACGCTTAGTTGAAGCTGCACATACCTTTGTTGGCCTGCTTCAAGAAGGGGCTATTAAAGAGAATATTGATACATTGCTCATGGGTTTTACTGAGGCAGAAGCGGTTAAACTGTTTGCCAATACCTATCTGGCATTGAGAGTTAGTTATTTCAACGAACTTGATACGTATGCGGAGATAAAAGGTTTGAATACGCAGCAGATCGTTAATGGCGTTTGTCTTGATCCACGCATCGGAACTCATTATAACAATCCGTCATTTGGATATGGTGGTTATTGTTTGCCGAAGGATACAAAGCAGCTACTAGCAAACTATGCAGACGTTCCTGAAAACCTGATCGAAGCAATTGTTGAGAGTAATAGAACGAGAAAAGATTTCATTGCGGATCGTGTACTTGAGAGTGCTGGTGCGTATGAGGCGAATAGTGAGTGGAATGTAAATAAAGAAGGCGAGGTGGTGATTGGAGTGTATCGTCTGACCATGAAGAGTAATAGCGATAACTTCCGACAGAGTTCCATTCAGGGTGTCATGAAGCGCATTAAAGCCAAAGGTGCTACTGTAATTATTTACGAACCGACGTTCCGGGATGATGAAACTTTCTTCGGAAGTAAGGTAATTAATGATTTAGAAGTATTCAAGAAGCACAGTCAGGCCATTATCGCAAATCGATATGATAGCTGTTTGGATGATGTGAAAGAGAAGGTGTACACAAGAGACATTTTTCAGAGAGATTGATGGAAGACTGCTATATGAAAAGTATTATGAGAAATTGTATAGCAACCGCTAATCTGGCATGAATGTGGAGCAAAGCAGGTGAAGTTTTTTGTAACTGGTTTCGGCGGGTAGCTTGGACATGACGTTAGGAATGAGCTGGCAAAGTGTGGGTATGAAGACATAGGTTCAGATATAAGCTTACAGATAGTGGTGTGGCTGATGGATCTGCAGTTACTACAATGTCCTATGTTCAGCATGACATTCCAGATAAAGAAAGATATTTTTAAGTTTTAAGATAATACTGGGGATAGAGATATGGATGAAAGTGTACAGCATGTCTTTCTGGTAGGAGCCAAAAGTCTTGGTGCCTATGGTGGATATGAAACGTTTATTAATAAATTAACTGAATATCATCAGAGCGACAGCAGGCTGAAGTATCATGTGGCATGTAAGGCAAACGGTGATGGCTGCATGGATGAGACTAAGTTGGGTGGAGTGACTGGAATTGCCAAAGATAAGGATTGCAATACAGTAGAGTTTACATATCACAATGCTCGTTGCTTTAAAATCAAAACTCCACAGAAACTCGGTCCTGCACAGGCAATTTGCTATGATGTGGTTGCCCTATGTGAATGTTGCAATTACATTAAGGAACATCGCATTTATCATCCCATTATCTATATTATGGCCTGTCGTATTGGGCCGTTCATGAAACCCTTCTATAATGAAATTCACAAGTTGGGTGGTAAAGTTTATCTGAATCCGGACGGCCATGAGTGGATGAGAGCGAAGTGGAGTAAGCCAATCCAAAAATACTGGAAAGTCTCTGAGCAGATGATGGTTAAGTATTGTGATCTTGCCATCTGTGATTCGGTGAATATTGAGAAGTACATACACGATTGTTATGACGGAAAGGGAATCAAAGGGACAGATCCTAGGACTATATATATTGCCTATGGAGCTGAAATTAGAAAAAGCAAGTTGGCAGACGATGATACGAAACTGCTTGGATGGTACGAGAGCAAAGGATTAATTGCGAAAGGATATTATCTCGTCGTTGGCCGATTTGTCCCAGAGAATAATTACGAAACGATGATCAGGGAGTTTATGCGAAGCCAGAGCAAAAGAGACTTTGCAATCATCACGAATGTAAATGACAAGTTTCTGGATGAGCTGGAAGAAAAACTGCATTTCAGATCGGATAAGAGAATCAAATTTGTTGGTACAGTCTATAACCAGGAACTTCTAATGAAGATTCGTGAGAATGCCTATGGCTATTTTCATGGTCATGAGGTTGGCGGAACCAATCCGTCACTGTTAGAAGCTCTGGGAAGTACTGAATTGAATTTGTTGCTAGGTGTTGACTTCAACCGAGAAGTGGCAGAGGATGCTGCTGTATACTGGAGCAAAAAGGATGGAAACCTTGCTGATCTGATTGATAAATCTGATAGATTGAGTGATGAAAAAATCATGTCCATGGGGGAAAAGGCTAAAAGAAGAATTGCCGAGGCATATAGCTGGCAGTTTGTAAGCGACAGATATGCAGAGGAATTTTTGAAAAGGTGAATGAGAATGAGGATTATTGTTGCAAATTACCGCTATTTCATTGCTGGCGGTCCTGAAAAATACATGTTTAAGTTTATTGAAGCGGCAGAAAAACGCGGAATTGAAGTAATACCATTTTCAATTAATAATCCGCAGAACGAGAAAACATTATATAGCAAGTATTTTGCAAAGCCTCGTTCAAACGAACTTATGTGTGCGGATACAAAGAAGACGATTAGTAATATGTTCGGAATGATTCGGGCAACTGTGTGGAATTATGATGCGGAGAGACGACTTAGAAATCTGATTCGAGATACAAAGCCGGAAGTCGTGTATATATTGCATGAGATAAATCATCTTTCCCCCTCTATAATTCGAGCAGCAAAAAAAGAAGGAGTACGGGTTGTTCATCGGATTTCTGACTTCTTTATGTTTTGTGCTAAATATGATTTCCTATGCGATAACGAGATTTGTGAGGCATGTATCCACGGTGACTACAGCAAGGCAATTAAAAAGCGATGTGTAAAGGGCTCTAAAGCGGGAACTATACTTCGAGTCTTTGCAATGAAGTTGTATAAGAAAATAAAAGTTTTTGAAGATATAGACCAATATATTTGCACATGTGAATTTTCCAAAGGAAAGTTGATTGAAGGTGGGGTCAAAGCAGAAAAAATTACTTGCATACCTACTTTTATCGGCACCACACAGATTGAACCATGTTATGAGAATGACAAATACTTCTTATTTCTTGGAAGAATGGCGCATCAAAAGGGTACTATCTATGCTATTGAAGCGATGAAGTGGCTAAAGAGAACTGACTTTGTTTTAAAGATTACGGGGGACATTTCTGATTCAGAGGAGGATCAAACAATTTGGAAATACATTCGGGATAATGGTCTTGAGGAAAAGATCGTATTTACCGGGTTTAAACATGGACATAAATTGGAAAAATTGATTGCAAGAGCAACTTGCATTGTATGTCCGGCTATTTGGTATGAAAATATGCCAAATACTGTCATTGAGGCTTATGCATATGGAAAACCGATAGTTGCTTCTCGAATTGGTAGTTTATCTGAAATTGTTGTAGATAATGAAACGGGGCTACTCTTTGAAATGAAAAATTCAGAGGACATGGCTAGGAAATTGCAAATGTTTGTAGATGATCCTAATCTTAGCGTATATTTAGGAAAGCGTGCTAGAAAAAAATGTGAAAGATTTTATAGTGAGAAACAACATATGGATAAAATTATAAAAGTATTACGAGGTGTAGAACAATGAAAGTATCTGATGCGATAAAAGATCCAAAACGGATAATATTTGCGATTGGTATGAAGTGTGGATTTCCTTTTTTAGATGATCGCACTTACTTGAAATTGATGTATTGGTGCAAATTTGGAAAGAAGTTAAATTTGAACAATCCAGTTACTTTCAGTGAAAAATTGCAGTGGTTAAAGCTTCATAATACAGACCCTATTTGCACAACAATGGTTGATAAGTATGAAGTAAAGAAATATGTTGCTAAAATAATCGGCGAGCAATATATTATACCGACTCTTGGTGTTTGGGATACATTTGATGAAATTGATTTTGATAGGTTACCGGCCCAATTTGTGTTAAAGTGTACACATGATTCAGGTGGCCTGGTCATTTGTAAAGATAAGAGTAAATTTGACAGAAAGAAAGCAAGGCAGAAAATTGTTAAATCTTTGAAACGTAATTATTACTGGATTGGAAGAGAATATCAGTACAAAAATGTCAAGCCAAGAATCATTGCGGAACAGTACATAGAAGACTTGAGAGATGGTGAATTACGAGATTATAAGTTTTTTGTGTTTGATGGAGTTGCAAAGGCTTTATTTATTGCGACTGATCGTGTTAATGCGGGCGAGGAAACAAAGTTTGATTTCTTTGATATCAACTTTAGACACTTGGATTTTACAAATGGACATCCTAACAATAATATTCTTCCACATAAGCCAGAATCTTTTGATGAGATGTTAAATCTTGCAGAGAGATTGTCAAAAGCAATACCGCATGTTCGCGTTGACTTTTATGAGGTTAATGGCAGAGCATATTTTGGGGAATTGACATTTGCTCATTGGAGTGGATTTACTCCTTTTGATCCTCCAGAGTGGGATGTCAAATTTGGTGATTGGATAAAGATCCCTGATTCTTTAGGGGGGACATACTGATGGCTGTGTACTGTATGTCCATAACTCCCAGACATTGCTTCAACAGACGGATTGTAATGCTAAAAGGAATTATGAAAAAAAATGTTGCTTTGGTAGATTATAAAATCCATTGTTTTGATGGAGTACCAAAGGCAATACTTGTGTGTAAGGACCGTTTTGCCAAATGCGGTTTGCCAGAAAACTTCTTTGATACAGAAGGTGTACATACAGGTTGGTTCCGTATGTGAACGGAAAAATCAACTTGGTGCTTTGGAACTTCTGTTGTCTTTCTTGAAAAAGGATTCGAACAGTATATTGTTATATACCTGTGGGATTATCACAGAAGACTATCAGCAAGAGATAAAGAATTTAGCTGAAAAGAATGGTATTGGTAATCAAGTGTGGTATTTGGGTGAGATGAAGACTGGAAAGGAATTGAATCAATATTATAGTATTGCGGAGGCAATGGTATTTCCTGCCAAATCAGAGGGATTTTCATTAGTCATTCTTGAGGCAATGATGGCGGGAACGCCAGTTTTGATTCGTGACACTCTTGAATACGTCATTTCCAGAAGCAGTGCTTCCGTCAGAATGTAAAAAATTTAGTTAGTGACAGGAGAAAAGAATGACAATACTTCATATATTGGCTAGTGGAGGCATCGGTGGAATTGAAACATTATGTAAAGATTATGCGACGTTTTCAAGGAACAAAAATATTGTTTTAGTATTATGGGGCGCTGGATGTATTGCGGAGGAAATGAGAGATCAAGGGATTGTAGTGATTAATTTAAACTCTTCTAAACGCGATTTTTTTGGAATGATGAAAAGCGTGATTGCAATATGCAAACAAGAAAATGTAGAAACCATCGTGGTTCATCATGCAGCTCCGATGGCGCATATCCTTCTGATGTCAATTAAAAACAAATATCCAGATATTAGAACAGTTGCATATGCACATGCAAATGCAGCTGATATGGGTAGGAGCAGGCCCAAAAAAGGACTTTGGTTACGGAGGTATGTTCTTGCAACATCCATAACTCGTGCGGATAAAGTGGTTGCAATTTCACAATCTGTAAAAAAAAGTCTGATTAGTTGTTTCTTTATACCAGAAGAAAAAATCAATGTAATTTATAATGGTATTAATACTTCGAAGTTTTTACCAAATGAAAAAAAGAAAATTTCAAGACCTTTGGAGCTCATATATGTTGGAAGGCTGATAGAGGAAAAAGGGGTTCAGGTTACTTTAAAAGGATTGGCCAATTTAAGTGGGAAGTTAGATTATCATTTTAAAATTGTTGGAGATGGAGAGTATCGTAACGAACTTGAGCAATTTGCAAGAGAATTGGATATTATGGACAAGATAGATTTCTTGGGAAGTCGGAGAGATATAGCAGAACTATTGAGGGGTTCTGATGTTTTTGTTCATATGCCTGTGTGGGAAGAGGGTTTTGGTATAACTATTATAGAAGCCATGGCAGCTGGTTTGATCTGTGTTTGCGCTGATGCGGGTGCAATACCTGAAATAATTGATGATTGCAAGAATGGATTTTTGGTTGAGGCTGGAAATGGAGAACGTCTATCAGAAAATATAAAAAAAATTCAGTCTTTATCAGATGATGTATATATGGAAATAAAAAGAGCTGCAAGAGCAAAAACAGAGAAGTTTACGATTGAAAAATTTGCTGAGCGTTTAGATTCGCTAATCGAAGACCTGTAAGCAGTTCAAAGTTTTGTGAGAAAAATTCTTTGCGAAATTAGAAGTAAGACCAAGGTAGGAGAAGTATGGAATGATCAAAAAAATTAAATAATATTTCGTTTTTTATGGGATTATTATCGTCTCGGTTTGAGGGGGTTGGCATTTCATTAATCGAAGCAATGGCAATGGGGATTCCGTGTATAGCAAGTAACGTTGATGGTTCAGCTAAGATTATTGGAAAAAAAGAAAGAAGTTTTTTTGAGAGCGAGGATATAAGTATGCTTGTGGATAAGATAGTAAAATAGTGTAGATGGTGCACATGGATTTTTAATTAAGATTTATACAGATGAAATGGATAAGCTATTATCGGGAGAACTATAATACGGAGGAATTTGTTTTGAAAATAAAAGTTAAGATTCTAGCATTTTACTTGCCGCAATTTCATGAGATACCAGAAAATAACAATTGGTGGGGGAAAGGGTTTACTGAATGGGTCAATGTAAAGAAAGCGCAGCCACTATTTGAGAAGCATGAGCAACCGAGAATTCCCCAAGGTAATCATCATTATAACCTATCAGATGTAGAAGTGATGCGCTGGCAAGCGGAAATAGCCCGAAAAAGCGGTTTGTATGGTTTTTGCTTTTATCATTATTGGTTTAGTGAGAGGCCATTACTGGAAAAACCATTGGTTAATTATCTTGAAACACCAGATATAGACTTCCCTTATTGCTTTTGTTGGGCCAACGAATCATGGACTAACGGATGGGCAAAAGCGGAAACAAGTATTATCATGGAACAAAAGTATGGCGATGAGAGCGAGTGGAGGCGTCATTTTGATTTTTTGTTACCTTTTTTCAAGGATGAGCGGTACATAAAAGAGGATAATAAACCATTTGTAGTGATTTATCGCCCTTATCTTTGTGAGTGCATGGTCGAAATGTTAGAGTTTTGGGAATCATTGGCCATTGAATATGGTTTTTCGGGACTGAAAATTGCATCACAACGTTTTGAGAATCCAGGTGGATATCAAGAAATATATGACTGTTTTGATTACCATATTGAGTATCAGCCAGGGCTTGCCAGAAATCAAATGATGGGTAAGAAAACTTTTTCTCAAATTGTGAGAGCACGTTTACATGATTTCATTTTAGGAAGATTTAATAAGGATTTATCATTTTGTCAGAAGGCGGCAGGACCTATAAAAGTTGATTATGATAGTGTTTGGCAAAACATTATTTCAAGTGTTCCAGGTTCGGAAAAAGCAATTGCAGGAGCATTTGTTAACTGGGATAATACTCCGAGGCATGCACGAAGGGGAAGTGTTTTTACAGGAGTTACAGCAGACAAATTCCGGCATTATATGAACCTTCAGATTAAACATATACATGAAAAATATCAGAATAATTATATGTTTCTTTTTGCTTGGAATGAATGGGGCGAGGGCGGATATATGGAACCTGATGAAATAAACGGGAATGCTTTTTTAGAAGCACTAAGAAAGGCTATTGACGATACAAAATAAGCAGAGGAGTGGTTCGTTCAATGATAGGTCTTTATCTATATGTTTTTTTAGTTGGATTGTATACGGTATTTCCACGATACATTGAATTGGCTTCTATTAACGCAGTAAACCTTATAGCGATAAGTATTTTTTGTATGACATTTCTTTTTAATCCGAAATTGGTTTATAAGCGAACCGGGGCAGTATTTTCGCTTATGCCACTTTGGATATCAATGTTATATGTTGTGTTTGCCTATATGTTTCATGAAAATTATATTGATGCTGCCATGACATTGTGCAATTCATTACTTATATGTATTTCCTTGTGTCTGACTGTTAATAACGAGAGGCGATTTAAGCTAATAATTAAGGCTGTTCTGCGATTTGCATTTATTATATGTATATGCGGCTTATTTGAGTGTATAATGCAGAAGAATCTATTGTTTGCTTTTCGATCAGATCCTTATATAGAAATAAGAAATGGTATATTCCGCATAAGTACGACATTTGACCATCCTATTGTCTATGCAAACTATCTTGGATTTATATTGACATTAACTTTTTATATGATTTGCAAGGAAAATAACCGCAAGCAAAGAAACTATTTGATTCTATTGTATATTTTAGCGGCGCTGAATCTTTACTTGTCTGGTTCTCGTTCAGCAATTATTGTGATCTTTTTGGCGCAATTGTTTTTATTCTATTTTCTGGAGCAAAGAAGTGTTACCGTGGCCAGATTATTTAAATTTTGTATATTTCCGGTTTTGGGTTGCGCAGCGCTAATTTCTTTACTATTGTCAGATAGCTCTCAATTAGGAATATATGGAGCGATACTCTTTGAATTGATAAAGGGTGGGGTCACGGGAGTAACAGCAGTCGGAGATAGATTCATGCTATGGACATGGGTGTGGGAAGCAACAAAAAATCGTGCTGTTTGGGGAAATGGAATAACGGCAGTGTTCTCATTTCAGCGTAGTTACTATTATATCAAAAACTCGATAGAAGTTGAGTATTTATATATTTTCTTTAAAATGGGGTTTGTTGGGTTAATAGTTTCGGTAGTAGGATTGATTTCGATGCTTAAGTATTCCATCATGAACAGAAACAAAGCAATTAAGAAGAGAGATGATTTTAATTTTTTCATTTCGGTTATGCTGGTTGCGTATTACATAATATTATTTGCAGTAACCAGACAGAGTGAGTTAAGGGCATTTTATGTGATTTTCAGTTTGTGTATTTGCTATAACAAATTTACTTCAGCGAGAGGAGTGCGAAATAAATGATAATAGGTTTGTTGGGATTTGAATTTGAATCACCAAATAAGGGATGTGAGGCATTATCATATTCATTTCTATCATATTTGCAAAGCGAATTTTCCGGTGAAGATTTAGTTGTATATAATTTCTCAAACAAGGGGCTGGGATATGTTCAAAATGAGTTCCCTATGTTGAAGTTTAAACATATCAGGTTAAAAATCAAGGATTTTTCTTTTGTAATGATTCGCGCTTTTGCAGAATGTGATTATGTATTTGATGTTACAATGGGTGATAGTTTCTCCGATATTTATTCAAAACAATGCTGTATAAACAATATGAAATTTAAGCGGATAGCAGAACTATTTGCAAAACAATATATCCTGTTGCCTCAAACTTATGGACCATACAACGATGCCGAGGTTTTGAAAAAAGCAATAAACATTTTGAAAAGAGCCAGCATGATATATTGTCGTGACGAGATGTCACAAAAATACTTAAAAAAAATATGTGGTATAGATAACTCTTTTTTAACAACAGATTTGGCATTTATGCTCCCATTTGATGAAAAACTCTTTTCGGCTGACAAGGATGTTTTTAACCTTGGTATAAATGTCTCGGGATTATTATGGAAGGGTGGATTTAGCAGCAACAATCAATTCGGTCTATCAGTTGAGTATGCGGAATATATAAAGGCATTGTTGCAGCACTATTTAGAATGTAATAATATTAAAATACATCTAATACCACATGTGATTAATATGAATGAAAATCCTCATGATGATGATTATTTTATATGTGCGCTGTTGAAGAAACAATTCCAGCAGATTTGTGTAGCCCCGGCTTTTCGGACACCAATGGAAGCCAAAAGTTATATTGCAAATATGGACTGTTTTGTTGGTGCAAGAATGCATTCGACAATAGCAGCGTTTTCCGCTAGAGTGCCGACAATTCCATTTTCCTATAGTAGAAAGTTTGAGGGATTATTCGATTCTTTAGAATACAAATATGTAATTCACGGAAGCACAGATACACTTGATGAATGCTTGCGAAGAACCATAGAATATATTTCTCGTGCTGAAGAGTTAAGTTCAGTAATTGAAGACCGAATGTTGTTAATTGATAAAAAGATTGATTATTTTAGAAGCTCTTTGAGAAAGGAATGTTTGCGACATGAATGAGTATATCCAATATTGTACCGGCTGTGGCTTGTGCCATTCTGTGTTGGGTACGGAATTAGAGTCCGATAACGGTTTTTTAAGACCGAAAGCTATATCCAAAGAGGAAGAATCCTTCTTTAAGAATGTTTGCTTATACAACGGCAACAATGTAAAGCCTATCGTTAATAATAACTTTTGGGGCAACTATTCAGCCATATATGAGGGATATTCAAATGATGTCAATATAAGACATGGTGCATCGTCAGGTGGCATCCTGACAGCGGTCTGTTCTTATTTATTAAGTAATTATTTGGTGGATGGAGTGATCCAGGTTTGTAAAGATAACTCGGATCCTATTTCGACAACGATAGTAGTAAATAGATCGGTGGATGACATTCTGAAATGTAAAGGTTCGCAGTATTGTCATTCGGCACCACTATTTGAGATAGCACAAAGTATTATCCCTTTTGAAACTTATGCATTTGTTGGAAAGCCTTGTGATGTTATTGTACTGAAAAACTATATAAAAAAATATGAAAAGTTAACGAATATAAAGTATACATTGTCGTTTTTTTGTGCAGGAACACCAAGTAGGGCTGCCAATATATCTTTGATTTCCAGTTTGGGAGAATTATATTCCAACATAAAGAATGTTCAATATCGCGGCAATGGCTGGCCGGGAAAATATAAGATTGAGACATTAGATCATAGGGTAATTGAAAAAGACTATATCGAAGCATGGATGAAATATCTGGGGAGGGATGTTCAGGAAGTGTGCCGTTTTTGCTTTGACGGAATCGGTGAAGCTGCTGACATTTCGTGCGGTGATTATTGGAATTTGTCTGAAAATGGGGAACCAGTGTTTGATGATGCAGACGGAGTCAATGTCATCTTTGCCTGGACAGAAAACGGGAAAAAGATTCTTGAAAAGATGTATCAGCAAAAGAGTATTGATGTCAAACCCTTGAAGTCAACAGATAGATTGGATAAATGTCAGCCGCATCATTTAAAGCGACGTTCTACCATGATGGCGTGCACCGTTGCAATGCGCTGCTTACTGAGAAAGTCGCCCCGATATAAGTTTTATGCACTTATGGGATACAGGAATAAAACAGATATTAATACTAGATTAAGCTATTTTAAAGGAATTGTTTCTCGATCATTACGAGACAAATTATAAGACATATAGCGGTAGAGGATGGATGATCTATGGCAGAAAAGCAGATTCAATATAAAAAGGCGAGCATGTATTATTTGGTTGGAAATTTGTTTAATAAAGGGATGGCCTTTTTGACGGTTCCGATTTTTACGCGTATTTTATCAACAACCGATTATGGTATTGTAACCACATTTAACTCATGGGTTGCTATCCTGACAATGGTTATTAGCTTTGCAATTCATATGGGAATCCGAGCCGCTTTTATTGACTACAGAGAGCATGTGGATGATGTGATGTCTGTTACTACAACATTTACATTATTGTCCGCAGCGCTTTTGAGCCTTTTTGTCAGCTTGGGGGTGATCTTACTAAAAGTCAATGTTGGAATGATTCTAGTGGTATTATGTCTGCTCCAGGGCCTGGCAAGTGCAATCATACAAAATTATTCCATGTACCTGATGATGAGATACAGATATAAGTTTCGTACGGTTCTCTTGATTTCCCCAAATTTAATTTCTGCATGTATTTCTGTTGTGGCTATCCTTTTTGTGATAAAATCAGATTTGTATATGGGACGGATTATTCCGACAGCGCTGGTTACTTTTGCTTTTGGCATTTTGATTGTGATACTTGTTTATAAAAAGAGTCATGTTTTTTATAATAAAAGATATCTTCAATATACAATTGCAATCTCCGCACCACTAGTGCTTCATGGCATTGCTCTTAATATATTGTCACAATCAGATCGAACAATGATTACTTGGTTGGCGGATGCTTCGCAGACAGGCATTTATAGTCTAATATACAACTTTAGTATGATTGCAACCGTGATAATGACTTCGTTAGATGGTGTATGGGTGCCATGGTTTACTGAGAAAATGATAATCGGCGATACAAAAAGTATTAATGTACTGGCCAAAGATTATATAAACTTGATGACTTATGCGATGTTTTGCTTAATATTGATTGGACCAGAAATTGTTAAGATATTAGCTGATTCAAGATATTGGGAAGGGATAGATATTATCCCCCCAATTGTTTTAACCAATTATGTTATCTTTGCCTATACCTTATACGTTAATATCGAACACTTTCATAAACGGACTATTTATATTACGATTAATACGCTAATTGCCGCAACAACAAATATTGTGTTGAATTTCCTGTTTATACCTAAGTTTGGTTATGTTGCAGCAGCATATACAACACTGGTTTCGTATATATTGGCTTTTGTATTACATGCCCGGTATTCAAAAAAGCTTGAACCGGATATATATCCATTAAAATCGTTTAAAAGACCGATTCTGCATATTAGCGCGTCTGTCGTACTCTTTTATATGTTAAATTTATATGCATTAGTACGGTGGGGAATTGTTATTATTTATATTCTGCTTATGCTCATAAGAGAAAAAGGACGTATTGTTAGCTTTTTTCCATCGCTTGCAAGAAGATAAGTGATGTTAATATTATCCCTAAAGCGGGATAAACTGCCATAGAACATGGAGGCTCGTAAAAATGGATAGCACCCTAAAGCCGGATAATATACATTCAACTCAACTGGGCAATGTACCCCCATTTTTTCGAAGAACATCTATAATGGAATATGGTAATTATCTTCTGGATAAACCAGACTTGTTCTTCACGGAGGGAACACCGATTCATACCAGTTCTCCTATAGCAATTCCAAGGCTGAAGCCAATCTGCTGGTGTTGGCGTACTACCGAACCTGTGGACTGCCGGTGACCATCAGCCGATTCTCCAATAACTATGGGTCTTACGATACGTTTCAGCAGTTCCTGACCGTGCGTCCAGCTAAGAGTGTACAATCCGATGGGTGGAACTCCCATCTTGTAAGCTGCTAACCACAGCACATGAAGCAAGTCTTGGACAAAAAGCGGTAACACTATTGTTAAGCGTAGACAGTAAGGTAGTAGGGATAGCTACCCCGCACCGAAATACCAAAATTCAGAAGGTCAACTCTGTGATCCGAGGGGAAGACAGCATGTGGGTTTATTGTTATGGTGAGATTTCACACACTTAGGCGGTGTTGGTTTGGAACTATTCATGCTACACAAGGATTGTATGTCAACTGGAGAGAACCTATATCGTCCTTCCTTGCGTGTAAGAAGAAGGTATGTCTGACAACAAAAAAGAAGAAAGACAAATGAGATACAGTGTGTGTCTTTTGATTAACAGCGACTTATTGACGCAGAATATTGATTGCGCGAAGAAATATGGCTCATCAATAACCAGTGGTATTGTGAAAGAAACGATTGTTGAAGTATTTGATGTGGGAGGAATAAAAGCAGTGCCGGATCGTGCTCATTCAAGAGTTGCAAAGGCACCACAGTGTTTTTGCTGCGCACAAAAACGCATTGAAGAGTGGAAAGACTGATTTTATTGATTCGTGTTCCGTGATGCAATACTATGGATATAGGCTACAGATGACGGGCAGGCTATACGAGAACATTAAAATTACAACACCAGATGATTTTTACACCATGAGAGCAATTCTACAACTAAAAAAAGATGCTCAGATATATGGAATAGGACAGTGAGGTGAGGTTAATGGAAGATATCTTAAAAGAAGATATCGATTATATTTGTTATAAAAGCAATATAAATATAGACTGTTTTTCCGGCAAGACAGTTTTAGTTACTGGTGCAACCGCTGGTTTGCTGTCCGTGCAAAATGGTTGTTTCATATCCGTGCAGAGCGATTTTACGGTGCAAAATATACAAAACGATCAAAAAGGTAGAATGAAAAAAGGAAAAATATCCTTGATTTTATAGTTAAATTGTTCTAAAATTATGTTAATATAGTCATCTTTTCGTATGAATGCTTAACAGGGGAAATTAGTTTTCGATTGAGTGGTATTTAGATATCGTTTATAGCACGCGCATCTACGAACAGGTTGATTTTTTAGTTTGCTTAACCTGATTGTAGCCAACGGCTACGGTATGCATATTAAATATACAATATTTAAGTTATTATGTTGCAAGGAGAAAGGGGGGTAATATGCAACTGCAACATAACAAAAGCGCGGGTATCAATAAGTTCATGGCTCTATGGCGAGGAAGCATATGAAAACCTAAAGTACAAAGACATAAGAAAGTGATTCAACATAGTAATATCGAAAGCACCCTAAAACATATTATTGATGTCACCTTAGAGAGGAGTAGCACAGAATGGAAAACATAGTAAAAATCAGGCAAACAAGAGAGTTAGTGAATCCATTTGGACAAAACAAGCTTAGTGCTATTATTTCGATTTCTTCCTTACCCTTTCCGGTCAAGTATTCCTATACAGTGATTGGAAAAACCGAAGATACAAATTTCACCTATGGCGTTGATACTTTCTCACAGAATTTTGATATTCCAATAATCGGCTTATATGCCAACACAGTGACCACTGTAGAATTTGTTTTTGAAACCGAAACCGGTGAACAAGTTTTTGACTCATTACAGATTAGTACCGAAGGTCAGAATTATGGGAATATTCCAACCCAAATCACGTTTACTGTCAACGATCAGGAGATGTTTGAGAATACAATTGGTCAGGGTTGGATGCTTGGCGGGTACGGAAACGGCTATGATAAGAACGGCGATTTGCGTGTGGCCAATCTCTATCCATACCAGCTTTGGAACGTAAAGAAATATGACGATTCCTTTTATATGGCTGATGATGTAGTGATGGAAATTGACGCCGGTGCACGCCAGTTGTACAAGGTTAATATCTTGGGAGAAATAAAACTCAAATATCAGGTTCCAGAAGGTTTCTTCCATCATCACGATGTAACTTTCGACGGCAAGGGCAATCTGTATGTTCTGGCGACACAAGATCCACGCAACCCAACCGATGAAGAAAAGGATATGGCTCTGATCTTCAAATTCGATGAAGCAACCGGTGAATTTCTTTGGTCAAGAGACTATTCTTCTGAGTTCATGGGCAGAACCGTGCTTGCAAACACGGCACAGAATGATGTGCATTTTAACACTATGGAGTATTTGAAAGACTATGACATTCTTATCACATACAGCCGTTCCGCCAGTGCCATCATTGCTCTGGATCCTGATACAGGAGATATCATCTGGACTGTACAAGACCCTTCCTACGATGTCCTCATTGCGCCGGAAAAAAATTTTACAGCCATCGACCCTGATAACTTTATTCATGGAAATGGTGCGCATACACCGTTCCTTACAACCAATAGTGTTTATAGTACATACAATACACCTACTCGTTTTGCATTGACCTTATTTGACAACCGTTCCTGCTGCTACCCTGACGGTACTGCGGCACTCAAAATCATGGAAGAGCCAGACACGGGGTTTGTTCCTGCCGATATTTCCCCTCGCGCCTTGGTTTACGGTATCGATTTGGATGCCAAAACAGTTGAATTGCTCAACTCCCTGGATATTGAAAATGCTCGCACACAATATATGGGCAGTGTGTTTGAAAATGGAGAATACTACAGCGCTACGGCAGCTATGGCGACAACCGTTATCTTTTATGATACTAACAACAATATCGGGGCCCGTTGTGATGACCTTTCTTCCACGTATAGAAGCAGAGTATTTACTTACGATCAATTAAGATCACTGATCTAAAAGCTGCAAGTCTTTGGTTTTTGGTAAACAATGCGGCCACCGACAATGATACCGAAAACCAAAGACGCTATTATATTATCAATAAGGCTGCTGTGCCGCAAGTTGATTTGTTATAATCAGGGCATTGGGATGGCGCTGTGCCAATGTTGCTGGAAACGAGGCGCTGACCTCGCCATAGGCGGCCTGGCGAACAACTGCACGGTGCCACTCCCTGAAGACGCCAAGCCGGATTTTTTTTGCGGTCAATATTTCCTGCATTCCAACGGTAACACACTTTTCAGGCATAGTTGCCAAAGCCCCGCCCAGAGAACTGGCGGCGTTGATTGCCCTTGTTTCGGGGCTGATTGGCAATACTCGCGTGGTTAAACTGGCAAACGAATCCACAGAAAGTTCCGGGTTTGGTTCATTAAAGGCCAGATGCCCATTGATTCCTATCCCGCCAATTACCAGATCCACTCCCCCAAGTTGCCGGATCAGCTCCGGAATATAACCGGGGTTTGCAGGATCAGGAAACACGCGTTGTTTCGGCGGCATTAACAGCGATGAGTCTATCTTTTCATATACTTCCCGATCCATGTAGCCGCGAAATGACAATGGACTGTCTTTTTCAATATAGCCGCCGTTATCATCGAGGTAATCATCCATGTTTATGAACCAGCAGTTTTTCAGGCTAAGCTTTTCGCGGTTTACTATGCGCACAAAGACAGGATATTGCCCAGTCGGTCCTACGGGACAAATAATAACTGTTGGGCGTTCGCGTTTATGGTTGTCTCGGATAACCCTGATCATTTCGAGAGCCAGTTCGTAAAACACTTCGCCGGAATCACCGAGCTTCAGGATAGGGATATTGGCGTGCTTTCCAAGATCCTTAGCAGTAATGCGAAAATAATCCATGCATATTGTCTCCTTTCCGTTATCTTCAAATTTTGCCACACAAATAGCATTTGGACAATTCCTATCAGTGTCATGGACTTAGCCAGTCGGTTGGTCCGCTGTTGTGCACGGTCAACATATTTGATTTATACACTATCACACGTTCCCAAAATGAAGCAGACGGCGAACCCATCTGCTTTGTTAATATCCGGAACAGAGCGAAGAAAACAACCCACTAATAGCCCAATGCTTCTTCCATTATGTCAGTACGGACATAATGGGAAACATCACCGTTTTCTACTTTTTCGGCGGCGATAAAGTTATCAAGTTGTGATTGATAAATCGCCAGGATTTCTCCATTTGAAAGCATTTGCCTTAGATCCGCACCGCTGTAAAATACAGCCGAGTTCCGTGTAGCATCAATGCTGTCATAATCTAAGCTGGCGAATTCAGCAGATAACCGGACAGTCTCATCCATATTCCCGGCGCGGTAGTCATAAATCTTATTCAGCGCCCGGGCGAAGCGTACCGCCACATCCCGGTTTTCCTCAAGGTACTCCGGCGTGGCTACCCAGCTTCCAGGAAAAGCTATCGTGTCTGTGAAATCTGATGTTTGCGCTAAAACCACCAATTCATCGGCCACATTTGCACGAATATTCACCGTATGAGTATCCCAACTGGCAATCGCATCAGCTTGTCCGGCAATAAAAGCAGAAACCGCACCCGGCATGTCCATGGCGTAGACATTTACATCATCGCGCGTAAGTCCAGCCTTCTCCATGGCAAGGTTCAAAATGGTTTCTCCGGAAGTGCCGAGCTGCACTACAATCTTTTTCCCTGTCAGGTCTTCAATACTATCTATACCTGAGTTTGCACGGGCAATTATTTGCTCGGCATTACTGATGTGAGACAGAGAAATAACATTAGCTTCTCCCTGGGCGCACAATGTATGAGCGCCATGCCCAATGTAACCAAACTGTAAGTCTCCGGCCACCATTGCAGCTATTTCAGGAGGACCTGCCGTAAACTGAATCCAGTTGACGGTTAGTCCTTCTTCCTTAAAAATCCCCTGCTCTTCACCAATCCCCGGAACACATAATGATGCCAGGCCAGGGTGATAAGCCACATTGATGGATACTTCTTCGAAGGAGACTTCTTCAAAGGCTGCAGTGACACCCGATGGAGACTCACTACTGGCGGGTGAAAGAGAGGACTCTTTGGGTGTCTCGTCAGAGGTGCTGCAAGCAGTAAAACTTGTGGTTAAGCAAATTGCCATTAGAATACAAATGAAATTTCGAAATAAACTTTTCATAGTATGCCTGCTCCTTTCATTTCTTCTGTGCGAGGTACTCAATATATACCTCTGACCATATCTCATTTTTTAGCTCAACGAACTGCGACTCCATTCTTGTTGCCTGGGTACGGGGGTGAGGAATGTCTATTTCAACGATTTTTTTGATTTTTGCCGGCCGGTTGCTCATGATAACGACTCTTTGGGCAAGCAAAACTGCTTCTTCCACATCATGAGTTATGAAAAAGCATGTTTTGTGTTCTTTCTCCCAGGTTGTCAGAAGCTCGGCCTGGAGCTGTGACCGCGTTTGCGCGTCTAATGCCCCAAAAGGCTCATCCAGCAAAAGCAGCATCGGGTTTACTGCATATGCCCTTGCAATAGCCACTCGCTGTTTCATTCCTCCGGAAAGTTCTTTGGGGTATGATTTGCGAAACTCATCAAGACCCACCATAGCAATATAATGGTCGGTAATATCGTTACGTTCCTGTGGGGTAAGCTTTTTGTTCCGCAGTCCATATGCTATGTTTTTCTCAACCGTCAGCCAAGGGAAAAGTGCATATTGCTGAAATACGATTCCGCGGTCACTGCTTGGACCGGTGACGGGTTGCTCATTGACCAATACTTCGCCTTCAGTAACCTGCTCCAATCCTGCCAGAATATTAAGTAAGGTTGATTTTCCGCAGCCCGATGGGCCAACAAGACAGACAAATTCATTTTTCTGTATGTCCAAACTGACACCATCTAATGCGGCTACATTTCCCCTTGATGTCTCATATATTTTTTTGACATTTTTTATTTTTACCATTGCATTTGTTATACCTTGCGTGTTTCCTGCCATCCAGTCAGTCTCCTTTCCAATACAGCAACCATCCGATCCAACAGAAAGCCTATGATTCCAATGATAATGATACCGAGTAATACAACATCCATTTGGAAATACATACTGGCTTCTTGAATCATCTGCCCCAGACCAACCTGAGCTCCTGTCAGCTCGGCAGCAATCAATGTAGTTAGTGCGGCAGAAAGACCTAGGCGCATACCCACAAGAATATGGGGAAGCGAAGATGGCATAATTACCCTGTAAAAAATCTGGAAATCGTTAGAGCCAAGAACCCGGGCTGCTTTTATCAAGGTGTTATCCACCCCAACAACCCCTTGATAGACAGCGATAACCATAACAAGAAAGCAAGCAATAAAGATCACTGTTATTTTAGCAGATTCCCCGATTCCTTGCGCCACGATAATCAACGGAATATATGCAATGGGTGGGATACTTTTTATAAATTTCACCCATGGTTCCACAATCAAACGGAATGGCCGATACCATCCCATGAGGAAGGATACTGGCAAGGCACAGGCAAAAGCCAGAAGAAAGCCTGAAAGCGCCCTGTACAGGCTGGAAAAAATATGAATCCATATTGCTCCGTTTTGCGCTTTTTTGACGAATGCTTCGACAACCCGGACCGGGCTTGCAAAGATTCTTCCTGCTTTTGTAGACGATATAAACATCCATATCGCCATGAATATTACGACTGACAGGACACTATATAATACTGTTGAACGACTGCGTGTTTTTTTCTTCATAATTGGCTCCTTTCTATAATTAGCACAGCCTGCTCCCCTTATTATCACCGAAGGCAGAGGATCAATTGTAATGAATACGATCTGCATACTCGGCCATAAGTCTTGCATTTTCGGCATCACCGCCGTCTACATTGGTGCTGTTGACCACTGGCGGCTTGAAGCCTTTTTCCAGCATCAACTCGCATGCGCGGATTTCCAGACAATGCCCGATATAGGATGCTGTTATGGTTGATGTAGCCGCCACTTTCTGCTTCATGCCTTCAATCAGTATACTGGCATCACCAAAGTCACCACAGTTGTCGATGACAATATCGCTGACGTCATAAAGCATATTTCCTGTAGGGTCAAGGGAAGTGACATTTGTTGAGAACTCCATGTTTATAATGGAGGCAACAAAAATGCCTCTTTTTCTGGCTTCCACCGCCATTTCCGTTACAATCGGAATGCGCCCCGCCACTGAATGAATAATTAGCATATCCCCTTTTTTGATTGGTACACTGTCCAACACGATAATGCCAAGTCCCGGCAGTTTCTCCATGGCCGATGTTGTTGTAATAGGTCGGTTGCTGACTAATGTGGCCGGATGCAGAATCGGATTGGAAAGGACAAAGCCCCCCGCCCGATGATACATGTCTTGCGTGAGTATTCCTGCATGACCGGGTCCAAAAAAGAAAAGACTTCCTCCCTTCATGATAACGTCGGTCATATTTTGAGCTGCCTGCTCAATCTTTTCCTCTTGTGTCTGGTCAATGCGTGCGAGCATTTCGGTGATATGATTCAGGTATTCTTTTGTGTACTGGCTCATGATTTTTTACTCCTTTCCTCCTTCACTTTTTTTATCGTTCCATTCGTTATGTAGATTATTGCTCTGTTCTATCTTGTCTGCTTGCATATTGATATTACAGCCGGCGATCAATCCTGCCATAAAGAATAGAACCTCAGTTATTTGCTGTTCGGGTAAGTTTAAGATCTTTTCGATTACGATGTTTTTATTTGTCATGTTAACTTAGATACCTCCCTTGTATAAATTCACAACTCCCTTTCCTGTCAGCATATAATGTTAATTCAAAACCTCATAAAGTTCCTGATTCTGCCTGACCCACTCCAAGAATCTGATAAATTCATCATTCGCATATCGGTCCTTTTTCTTCATTTGTGTTCTTCACCTCACGTTTGTCATGTATTCATGACAACAATAACATAATTATATATTAAAATCAATATAAACGTCATGTATTCATGACAAATGTTCAAAGGAGGATTCCCATGAAGCTCAAACAGGATATATCAATCGGTCACAATTTGGCAAGGCTGCGTGAAAAGACCGACTATACCCAAGAACGAATTGCGGCGGAAATGCAGTTGTATGGCTGTTCCACCACGCGCAACACCTACGCTCAAATGGAAGGCGGTACTTACAACATCCGCATCAGTGAACTGCTTGTATTAAAAGAAATATTTGGCTGTACCTTGGACGATTTCTTTGCCGGCCTGCCAAAACCGGAGAAGCCGAAAAGTGGCAGCAACTGAATCATCAATAAAAGAGTTAATCAGTCTGGTCCACCGCCAAGATTCTCTCTGATCATCTCATAACGGATGGGAAAAAAATATTCCATTCCATTCCATTTGATCTGATCGGAGAGACAGTAGACATCCGATTGACCAGAAATACGGTCGAAGCATTTTTCTGTGGTTCCAGAGTGGCACCGCATCCCCTCAGACAGTGTGCTGAGCGGGATCTTGAAAATTTGGACTTCCTGCTACTTCTCAATAAAGTGGCAGACGACAGGGAGATTTTGGCGAAAAGTTGAACATATCGCCTAAACAAATAGCGTATGTGACTCACTCCGAAGCGGACGAGGGGCTTATATTTTTTGCAAAATTCAATGTTTATGCGAATTTCTGGTATTTAGTCGTAAGAATCCTGTAAGTTAATATATAATTTGTGCAAATGAATTGAGTTTAGTTTAACATAACTTAGATTGGCTGTCAATAAGATATCTTGACTCTGTTAAGTATTTATGGTAATATTGCATGAAAGGTGGTGCAATTCATGATTCTACGTGATAGATTAAAAATAATACTAAAAGAAAACAACTTAAAACAAAAGGATTTGGCAAGTGTGATTGGAGTAACGGAAAGCTATATTTCCGCCATAATAAATGGACGTAACAATAATATTTCGCAGCATTTAGCAAATTTAATTGAGGAAAAATACGGCTATGGTGCCCAATGGATATTAACGGGTGAAGGTTCTAAAATCAAACAAGTTGGTAAAAATCCGAGTTTTTCAAATCTTCATAAAAAAGCGATAATGCAAATTGATGAAATGAACGAACAACAAATCAGAGCGGTTTTGGTATTTTTAGATTCGTTGGAAGAACTTGAAAGATGCTTTAAGGCGGAGCTTGATGCTGATGATTTGTAGGGGTTTTTGTAATGACAGGGATTTAGAAGAATTGTGATAATTAGTAAGTGGAGAGAGAAGGTAATCCGGAAAGCGGAAGAAATGCTAAATGATGAGCATAAAACCAAGCAAATACTTGACAATGCTATGATATTCCTTAAAGAAATAGGAAAACTGCCAGTTATTAGTAAAATAGTTGATGTTGTAACCACTACAATCGAACTAATTGGAGATTCTATCGCAGGAAGATACCAAGTTCCCCAAAACATCATTATTTCCGCACTTGGAGGTTTAATTTATCTTGCCTCTCCGATTGATTTGATACCAGATATTATTCCTGTTGTGGGGTGGATCGACGATGTTGCTGTATTCATGTTAATACTCGAACTTGGTTTGGCAATGGAATTGAGTAAATATAGAAAATGGAAAGAACTCTACGGAATAGTATCCGATTATGAAAGCAGCAATGCTGTTGATGATGAATATGACGAAGAAGGGGAAGAAGAATTACTGATATTTACAAATCAGTATTAACTGAGTTGCCACAGGGAACGGAACTGACGGAGTGCAACGTAAAAAATATCCATCGACTTTTTCCTGTTCCGACTGATTTTAAAGTGTTATGGTCATCCGTTGAAACATTTAAAGGACATCCGAGTGGAATCATCATTACAGACCAAGCTCTTATTATCAAAGGAACATCCCAAGACGTTAAGACAACAAATGAGGAACGAGACAAAAAAAGCGAGAAGCTGACTGCACTCTACCACGTTATTTTATGGGAGCATTTCGAGTCTGACGATTTTACAGGCGAAATAAAAAAAGAAGGGCAGTATTCGATTATTTATGTTTCGACCAGATTTCCCAACTTCTCTAAAGAGTGTCTTGCAAATGTTTTCATAAATAAAATCACCGAACACAACAGAGCGAAAAAAGTTGCCTACAATGTGGCAATTGATGTTGTTGCTTTAAATATAATCGGACTTGATAATGTGATTTTTGCAGCCGCATACGGAACAGATACAAGTGATCGGGGTCATGGAATATTTGTTGAAGAGGCGAGCGCGATACTCGATAAGATTAGTCGTGAAAAAGTCGAGGTTGTTGGTCGCGACAATGCAAAAAAAGGCCCCGATAAAGTTGTAAATGGAACCCCCGTTCAATGTAAATACTGCAACACTGCGAGTTCCTCTGTCGGAAACTGCTTCGAAACAAACGCTGCTGGCGCTAAAGAATTTCGATATTATGATATGAGCGAAAGCCCAATGATGGTCAATGTTCCCAAGACCAATACGATAAAGCAATCGAATTGATGAAAAACGTATCTCGGACGGTCAAGTTTCCGGAGTTACAGATCCTAATATGGCTTATATTATTATTTGGAAAGGTAAACTTACGTACGCGCAGGCGCGGAATCTTGCTAAAGCCGGGACAATTGAGTCTTTGGCATATGATACTGTTACCGGGGCAATAAATTGCTCGTTTGCGTTCGGTCTGTCCGCATTGGTATCCTTTGCATTTACGTTTTACAGAACTAGAAATCCAAAAGAAGCAGCGCGTGATGCGGCAATAACAGGTCTGCAAACCTTTGGTCTTTCTCTTGCAACACAGGTTCTTTCTACACAGATTGCACGAACCAGCCTGCAAAAATCCCTAGTTCCAATATCAGAGGTGATTGCTAGGAATATGGGGAGCAAAACCACACAAACCTTGATTAATGCAATTAGGAAACTTGCTGGAAAGAAGCCGATCTATAGTGGAGCCGCGCAAAAAAGTCTGGCTAAAGCCCTGCGGTCAAATGCCATGGCACAAGGTATATCGTTCGTTGTATTTGTCGTTCCCGATACAGTAAAGATAGCAAGAGGGAAAATGTCCGGTTATCAGTATGCGAAGAAGGTATCTTCGTTATTTATGTCTTTTGCCGGTGCTGGAGCAATTGGACTTGGTGGAACTGTACTCCTGGGTAAAAAAATCGCAGAAAAAATTCCACATACTGCCGCAAAGGTTATGGTATTTGTCGTTAGTGCTGCAGGCGCAATAACTGTTGGAGAAGGAGTCCGAAAAACATTTGAATTATTCCGTGAAGATGATGCAGTTATTGCACAACGAATGTTTAATGCCACCATCATAAACATTTGTGTTGATTACATGTTCAACGAGGAAGAAATTGAAGAATTTTTGTCCCAATTATTAAGCGATAACGAAACTAAAAAAGCGTTAAAACTTACAATAAAAAACTTATATTCGTCAGATAAACAATATGTTATGTTAAGGGCGGGTATGGATAGAGCTGCCATGAAAATAGCGAAAACGCGCCCTTTCTTGGCTAAAGAGCAAGAACCGGAAGACGATACTTTATCCGATGCCTTGGCAGAGATAATAAAAGAATCCGAACTGGAGGTGGAATCGTGAAAAAGGCAATTTACTGTGTGCGTTGCGGCAAAAGGGAAGGATTTGGCAAATGTTACGAACACATTAAGTATGAAAATGATACGTTTTATTTTTGCGTTGACTGTGCGCAAATAGCATACAAAATAAAGGATGCTGTCAATGCGGAAAAGACTTCCATTGCTGATGATTTAGCACATGAGTTTAGGGCGTTACCCAAAGAGCCAAATGTTGTTTTGAATAAATGGTTCAACGATTATTTGAGACGAATAGATTGTAAAACGGACGAGGACGAAAAATGAAGGTCTCACAATATGTTTTTTTATATATAATGAACGGCGGCAGAAGCGATAATCAAATGTATCGTAGTATTAGATAATAATACATCTTAAAAGAAAAAGGAAACCAATCGGAATGGAGGTTTATATGGAGCTTAAAGTACCTTTCTACAACGTAGTTAATATTCTTCTTCCAGGACTTGCTTTCATAGGAATATGTGCATTTCTGTTCCTTGATAAAATCAAAGTCTTTGTATTGGCAATAACCACACTTGGCAGTGCTGGGCTTGAAATGTTACTAACAGTTGCGTTTTTGGCTATAACCTATGAAGTCGGGTACATTATATTTAGGCTGGGAGATGTAATGATTGAACCTGTTCTTAAGAAAATGTTTGGTTGGGCAGAGTACAAGGACTTTGTCGCAGCGCAAAAGGCGGGAGCAAAGTCACTCGAAATATTCTCCCGAGAGTATGGATATGCAAGGACGCAAATTACGCTTTTTATTGCGCTGGCAATAGTATTCGGGTTAGAAGCGCAATGGGGGTTTCTGACCGTTTGTGTGCTTTGCGTCATGTTGTTTGTACTGACAGCGAGAAGTCATATTAAAAAGACTATCACGACAGTCAATGAATATCTGATTAAGCCTGAAAGCGAGGTGATAAACTCATAAGCAATACTTACCAAGAACTTCTTAAGAGCGGCGAGCTCTACCATACTACTATGAAGAAAAGAGGGTTATAAAATGAGCCAAAAAATCACATTTTTTCCATTGGGAAACGCAGAATCCTGTTTACTGGAGCTTTCAAACAATAAAACTATGCTGTTTGATTATGCCCATACTTACACAGGAGAAAACGGTGACAAGCGAATCAACCTTGAAAGCGAATTGAGTAAGCATACTCAGTTCGATGTCGTTCTGTTCAGCCACGCGCACGATGACCATGTTAAAGGTGCAAAGGATTTCTTCTATTTTGACCATGCAGTCAAATATCAAAATGACACAAGAAAGAAAATCTCTGAGTTATGGGTTTCATCTGCCTTTATCCTCGACTCCGAGCTAAACAGTGAAGATGCTCGTGTTATTCGCCAAGAAGCCAGACATCGTTTAAAGAACAACTACGGTATAAAAGTATTTTCGGAGCCAAACAAACTCAATAAGTGGCTTGAAAATAATGGGATTGACCCTAACGAACGGAAAAACATAATTGTACACGCAGGAAAATTATTGTCTTGCTCAGACTTAAGCGGCGAAATTGAAGTGTTTGTACACGCCCCTTTTTCTGCGGATGCTGAAGAAGTGGAGGATAAGAATGAACCGTCTATCGTGCTGCAACTAAGGCTGACGAATAATAATAACACTACGAAAATCCTAATGACTGGTGATACACCTCATACTGTGCTTGAAAAAATTGTAGACATTTCCAAAAGTAAGAATAACGAGGACTATCTAAATTGGGACATATACGATATTCCTCATCACTGTAGTTATACCGGACTTTCTGATGATAAAGGTGATTGGAAGACAATACCGACCACCCAGGTTAAGGAACTGTTATCGTGGGGTAACAACAATAGCGTAATGGTTGCATCTTGTGTTCCGGTGACAACAGAAACAAGTCCTCCGCATATTGAAGCAAAACGCGCTTATGAATATTACTCTGACAAGAAAAAGTTTTGGGTAACAATGGAATATCCAAACGCTGATTCTCCAAAACCGTTAAGGTACAAGATAGACCATTTAGGAATCAGTGAGATGACGTACTCTGTAAATCCAATAATAACATCTCCGGCCCCGAGGGCTGGTTGATGGACAAAGTTATTCCAATACCAAGATACGATCTTACCGTTCAGATACTAGAGGTAATCGGTCATGGATACCCATACCGGGCGACCTTACAGAAATTTCTGCCTTATTCTGAGACGCACCCCTACGAAGCGTTGCTTCTCGACTTTGAGGTTGTTGGTATTTGTCAAAAACCGAAACTCGACATCAAACCTATTGAGCCGATTGAAATCAGAATTGTTGAAGGGCACATGCCGGATGTGTTTGCTCTTCGGAAGGATTTCCCAGCGGTTCCTCACCTGATGGTGTCCGATGACGGCAAGGCAAAATGGCTTTGTTATTCAGCCGTAGTAGATGAAGAACTACGACTGCGTATGAATGGTCGGTTTCTGATTGAGTGTATAAACAATTGGTTTGTAAAAACGTCGCGAAACGAGTTGCACCACCCTGACCAACCGTTTGAACCGTTCTTCTTAGGGAGCAAAGGAGTAGCTATCGTAAAATCAGAGTTTACTAAGAAATTGTTTAATAAATTCATATCGGAAGTCAATAAAGAACAAAGAGTACTTTTTCAAGTTGACGACAAGGCTAAAGACAGCAATTCCGAGTGGTATATAACGTTATTACTTCAACTCCCTCCAAGTTCTGATAATATTATCCGTAAAGTACCGGCTAATTTGAATGATCTTTTCAAGTTGGTAAAGAACGTAGATATGTTGGACTTGTTTCGCGCACAGGTTGAGGCAATTTGGCGTGTAAGACAAAATCAAATACTGTTTGCAGAGATATTTGGGCAAATGACAAATGCCTTGTTGAACTGCAAATGCCTAATAGTGCTGTATATTCCGGTTATTGACGACAGATCGAACTCTTTATTGCTAAGAGATTTAAGGGTATTCGCTGTGGAGAAGCCGTATTCTTCGTTATTGGAGTTAATAGGTTACAGATTCAATTCAAATCCTAAGATGAAGAAACTTGAACGGATTGCCTGTAGCGAAGTTCAGGATATTCCGGTGACGCTATTAAATCTGCATAGTTCGTTTGAAGCGGCCTTTGCCCGACAGTTGAATGGGCTTGATGTTAATTACGAAAACCCAAGAATTGCGCTGATTGGAGTTGGAGCTTTAGGATCGCAGGTATTCACCAACTGTATTCGCGCAGGGTATGGAAAATGGACATTAATTGATAATGACAAACTCTGGTCGCATAACCTGGCGCGGCACTCCCTTGGATTAGCATCAGTCGGGAGGCCAAAGGCGCTTGAAATGGTCGATTATGCTATGTCCATTATGGAAGATGCTGAAGTTAATGCGATTGTAGACAGTATGCTTAATCAGAGTAATCCTAAATTAGTCAGCGCTTTAGCAGAAGCTGACATTATCGTCGATATATCGACATCAATTGCCGTAGAAAGGGCAATTGCAATAGATGTTGAATCAAAAGCTCGTAAGGTATCATTTTTTCTCAATCAATCAGGTGCTTTTTTAGCTATGCTAAAAGAAGATACAGAGCGAAGCATTACGTTGGATTTATTAGAAATGCAGTTATACAAAATATTAATAAGTGATGAAAATTACAGAGATTACTTTTCAACAGCTGATACAACAGCTTATTCTGCCACGTGTCGAAGTATAACAAGTAGACTATCACAAGATGATATTGCGCTTAGTGCGGCAACTGTAAGTAAAGAATTGAAAAGATTGCAGGAATCGAATGATGCCCAACTAGCGATCTGGAAAATCACCGAAGATGGCCTGAACGCAATGCGTTTTGCCGCTGAATCTTGGTATGCGCTCAAATTAGATCAATGGAGCATTTATGTTAATTCTACTCTTATTAGCGAAATGCATGCTAAACGCCAGGAACGCGTTCCTAATGAAACAGGCGGAGTGCTAATAGGACATTACGATTTCTCAAGAAAGTATTTATATATAGTAGATATGATATTTTCTCCACTTGATAGTATTGAGTCACCAGCATCATACATTCGCGGGTGTGACTCTCTCCTTGAAAACATATCAGCCATCTCTAAGTTGTCATATGATAATCTGTGCTATATAGGAGAGTGGCATAGCCATCCGACATCCAATACTGCAATGAGCAGAGATGATAGATTGCTGTTAGGTGTGATAGCGGAATGGAATGGAGCTGAATGTAAATTTGGATGTATGATAATAGTAGGGGCAGAAGATAGTTTTGCTGTTCATTTAAAAACGGATGCTAATCAATTCAGTAGCAATGCGTATTATAGTAAACCATCCGCTACAAAAAAAGCAAATACCTATTCTTGAGGTATTTGTTGTGTATAGTATAGCACTAATAATTATCCGAGGAATCTTTTTGCAGAAACCTCGGATAATTAGTAAGCCGTGAGTAACCTACCGTTCCAAATTGCCAGTAAACATATGAAACACATTTTGTGACAATTGAATTTAACAATTTATTGAAGCCGGCACAACTATATTCGGTTCAATATCAAGACAAGGAGAAAATAAATGAATACATCGTTTCCAAAGCTACTATCCCTTTTGGCTTTCACTAAATTTTAAAAAGATATTTTCATCAAAAGCACTAGCTATATGAAATGAAAAGTGATATTACAAAGGATAATAAAAAATATCGCAAGAGGAGCAAACATATGAAATTATTGTACTTATGGGTGGAAAATTATAAAGATACAATTATAAATCAATCCTTTAATATTTCAAATGCTTATCATATTAGTTTTGATGTTAAACGTAATGAGTTGCATATATCAAAAAATAAAGATTATATCGATAAATTTTATGGTGATAATTTACTTGATGTAACAGCTATAATTGGGAACAACGGAGCCGGAAAAACAACTATTACGAGGTTTTTATATGATTATTGTGAGAGTGTACATCCATATGATGGAGATACTGGTGAAACAAAGCGAATTGTCGTCTATGAAAAAAAAGGTCAGCTCGAAGATGAACCACCTAAAATAATTATCCAATATTGTTCAGAAGACTTAATAATTGATAATTCAGATGATATTTTTATAGAACGCATGAATCTAAAAAATATAAAGGAGGAAAAATTTTTACAAGCGGAGAAAGAACATGATATAACAGCAGTGTATTTCACGAATGCTTTTGAAATAAGCAATGTAATGAATAATCAAGGTTTTTCAGAGTTTAGTTCATGGGGAGTGCATAAGTCGCTTTGCTACACACCTATGCTATCCTTGCAAAGGGCAAGCACCGAGCTGAGAAGTCATTATGGAGCAGACATGATTGATTCTGTAATGATTTTGGGCATAATTAATCGGTATGCTCAAAATATGACTGCAGATTTTAAGGCATCATATGCCACATCTACAGGGTATAATTTTTTAATTGCGACTAGTATAGATGATTTTAATTAACTTTACGATTCGGCGACAGTAACTTGTTCCTGTTTTTTGCTTTTACGCTTTTTAGGAACAGGTGCACGTTTCCCTTTATTTGAAGGACTTGCTGCTTT
>Ga0153939_1000068_pt1 | contig 31903 bp, 21 predicted proteins | sample TSNJ023MetaG_FD_104734 | JGI IMG/M metagenome (GOLD analysis project Ga0153939, IMG submission 104734) | Attine ant fungus gardens microbial communities from New Jersey, USA - TSNJ023 MetaG | ecosystem: Host-associated > Fungi > Mycelium > Unclassified | place: USA: New Jersey, Brendan T. Byrne... | reverse complement strand
GCCGCAGGCCCACCATCCCCACAACGGCGTTGAGCACCAAACCGGCGCTTTGCCATGCGGCCGCCTCACAAAGGCCCGCTATCCCCTCCAGAACAGGAATACCCAGATCCCGGGTTCTCTCCCTCAGTTCCTTTGCGGCCGCCTTATCGTAAACCGCCACTGCTTTCGGTCTGAATTCCCGCATTTGCCCTTCCAGTACGCGGGTATTGCTCTTTGCGGACAAAACCTCCACCTGAATAGGAAAATCGCCGTAGCGGGATAACCCGCGTACGACGCTAAGCGTTTGTATTCCAACAGAGCCGGTAGAACCCAGAACCGTAAGCTTAATCATATTGTCCCTCACCCCATGATTTTATATACAAGCGGAAAATAGGAAACCAGCAGATAAACAAAGGGGGCGGTAAAAATCACACTGTCAAACCGGTCTAATATACCGCCGTGCCCCGGGATGACCTGCCCGAAATCCTTGATATGACAGCTTCGCTTGATCAGTGAGAAGCTTAAATCCCCCAAAATCGACGTAAAGGAGCCGAAAAATCCGATAATGGCAAGCATCAGGTAGTCCGAATGCTTTTGGCCGCTGTAAAAGAACTGCGAAAATATGAACCCGCACAGCAGCATGGCGGCAACATTGACAACGACACCGCCCACAACACCTTCCACCGTTTTCTTCGGACTGATTTTGGGGCATAGCTTATGCTTGCCGAAAAGAGTTCCTGCAAAGTAAGCCCCCGCATCCGATGCCCAGGAAGCAATGATGGCGATGAGAGTATAGAACATTCCATGCGCCCCGCCGAGGTCCCGCACTGTCACAAGCGTACGAAGTGCAAGAGGAATTAAAATCACCATACTGTACACTACGGCAATCTCCCGAAAGGTGATTTCCTCATGATAACGGATCATACAGCTGAAAAGCACCGCCGTATACGCGCAGTACACGATGAAAACCACGCGCTGGTCGAATACCATCGGAATGATCGCCGATGTGATGGCACTCGCCATGACAATCACCTTGCTTCTTTGCAGCCCCAGCGCCGCTATCAGCTCATAAACAGCTAAAACCGTGATGGCGCCTACCGCGATATTCAGGGCAAAGGGAAAATTATTATGAAAAACAACGACCGCCGCCACCAGCAAAACCAGCACGGCTCCGGACAAAACGCGCTCTTTCATCTGTAAATTTCCTTTATGATAATCTTTTTCTTTGCTATATGGCGCCAAAGCGTCTCTGCCTTGCCGCAAACAGCTCTATTGCCTCATCTAAATCTTTTTCTTTGAAATCAGGCCACAGTATATCGAAATAAGCAAACTCCGAATATGCGCTTTGCCATAATAAAAAATTAGAGATCCGTTGCTCACCGCTTGGCCGTATGATCAGGTCGGGATCCGGCTGTGCGGCGGTATAGAGATGATCTGTTATATCCTGTTCTGTTATGTGGTAATCTGTTCTTTCTCCGCAGCGCATTTTTTCCGTCAGCATATTGACAGCACGTAAGATCTCCGCCCTGCCTCCATAATTCATGGCAAGGTTCAAAACCATACCGGTGCGGTTTTTCGAAACCTCCGTCACTTCCTGAATCAAGCCCTGTAGGTCTATGGGAAATTTGGTCACATCTCCAAGAAAATTAACTTTAATATTTTCATTTAAAAAATCCCTGAGCGCTTCTTCCAGGTATTGCTTAAATAACCGCATCAACGCGCCAACCTCGGTTTCCGGCCGCCGCCAGTTCTCAGTGGAAAAGGCATACATGGTCAGATACTGAAGGCCGATTTTAGACGCATACATGGTGATGCGCTTAAAATTTGACGCTCCCTCCTTATGCCCGATGCTTCTAGGCAGGCCGCGCTTTTTTGCCCAACGCCCATTGCCGTCCATAATAATACCTATGTGAGTCGGCAGGCTCACTTTCCTGTCTGTATCAACTTTTTGAATTGATTTCATCTCCGTTCATCCGTGTTCTTAATAAGCTTTTAAATCACAAGCTTTGTGTGCAAACGGCAAAACCGCAGAATAGCCTCAAAACAGTATGTGCATTTTAAATTTCCATAACATCTATTTGCTTTTTTTCGAATGCCTTATCCGCCAATTTACAATATTTATCTGTCAAATCCTGCGCCTGTTTCTCAGCATACTTCAGGTCGTCTTCCGATAACTCGCTTTTTTTCTTTAAGGCCTTCAACTTATCAATGGCGTCCCGCCGGATGCTGCGAATGGCTATTTTGCCCTCTTCAGCCATTTTGCCGATCTCCTTGACGAGCTCCTTACGCCTTTCCTCATTGAGCGGCGGAAAAACAAGACGGATGATTCTGCCGTCGTTTTGAGGATTCACGCCTAAATCGGACTGCTGTATGGCTTTTTCTATCATGCGCAGTACGGATGCATCCCACGGCTGAATCGTCAGCACACGCGCCTCTGTAACGGACACGGCCGCCAGCTGATTGATGGGCGTGGGAACATCATAATAATTGACATTGATTTTATCGAGCACCGCAGGATTTGCCCTGCCCACACGAACGGCCGCATACTCTTCATCCAGATGACGCAAAGCCTTTTGCATTTTCTCTTCCGCTCTTTGAAGTACCTCTTTCATGTGAATACCCACCTTTCTTTCATGTTCCTATTCGAGATCTTTATGTATGGTTTATATTCCGCCGGCATTCCTTCGAAAGAACACCGGCTCGGAATTCCGAACGGATCAACATTTCTAATACGATTCTCCAATGGTATTAGTCTTCACTTTTGATCAGTGTGCCGATATTTCCGCCGCTGACTGCTTTGACAATATTTTTGGGATCTGACATGCCGAATACTAGAAAAGGAATTTTGCTGTCATTGCAAAAAGATGCCGCCGTCATATCCATTACCTGTAAATTTTCATTCAGTACCTGAGAGTAGTTTAGCGTATCATATTTCTTTGCATCGGGGTTTCTTTTCGGGTCACTGTCATACACGCCGTCAACCAGTGTCGCTTTTAAAATTATGTCCGCCTCAATTTCGGCCGCTCGAAGCGCCGCGCCGGTATCGGTGGAAAAAAAGGGATTTCCTGTCCCGCATCCAAGTACAATGACGCGGCCCTTTTCAAGATGCCGTACGGCTTTGTTACGGATATACGGTTCGGCCACCGTGTTCATTTCAATCGCCGTCATCACACGGACATCAAGCCCCACCTGCTCCAAACCATCGGCAACGCCCAGCGCGTTGATAACGGTTGCCAGCATTCCCATATGGTCGGCCCTGGTCCGGTCCATCTTACCGCTGCTGCGTCCACGCCAAAAATTCCCGCCTCCAACTACAATAGCAACCTCCGCGCCCATGTCCACACATTCCTTGATCGGGTGGCAAATGGATAACACTGTATCAAAATCGATTCCATGTCCAAGATTTCCGGCCAATGCTTCTCCACTGAGCTTCAGTAATACTCTCTTGTAACCTAGCGACATTTTATCTCTTCTTTCCTGTTTTCAAATTTATCTTATTGTACAATATCCCAAAGTCTTTGTAAAGGTCAATCCTTTGATTTCCGTCCCTGGCCGTGCTCGCCGGTTTTCAAAAAGAGCATTTTATAGTATAATAAGTATAAGCTCATGATCATGCGTGGGGAGAAGTGCCATGATACGGAAAAAGAATAACCGGTCCTTCAAAAAGCTGCTTTTTACAATACTGCTGTGTATTATGATACCACTGTGTGTATTATTGCTTTTAAATAACCTTTATTCTGTTAATGTGTTCAATGAAAAAATAGCGGAATCCAATCAGCGCACAGTCGAATTCTGTGTTGATCAGATCGAAAGAGAGTTGACGGCCGTGGATGAAACCCTTATAGGAGTGGCGGCGGGAAATTTCGATTTTATGACCCTTTCGGGCGGGACAAGCGGACTGCAGTCCCATTTGTCCTCCTTTATGCTGATTGAGCAGCTGAAAACTGTTATGCCGGCTTATCCGGATGTTCATGCATTTTTTATTTACAGCATACCCAGCAATGCACGGCGCGACTACTTTACAAGCGGATATTCGTATACCGATAAGCAAAATATCCGGGCATTTGTTGAACAGACCGTAGCGGACGGCTCCATCACCTATGAGATGAAATGGAAATATGCCGAAGTGGATGGCCGATATTACATATTCCGCTTTTTTGGCGGAAGAGGAACCTGTATCGCCGCGATGATTCCGCTGGATTCTCTGCTGCGCGTCGGTGACTGGCGCATCGATGACATGACGGTAGCAGCCTTTACGTCGCAGGACGGGGCGCCGCTGACCCAGCGGCAATTTATAGAAAAACACGATATCGCCCTTGACGGCAAAGGAAGCTACTTTTTATCCGGCAACCGGGAAAAATTTATGGTGATCGGCAGGGATATACAGGATACTGACTGCAGGCTTGTATTTTTGCTCAGCGGAGTCGGGTACCTGGACGCCCTTGATCCGGTACAGCTCCTGTTTCTTGCCATGTCTGTCCTGGCGGTTCTGTTAATACCGGGCCTGATTACCTGGGTCGGCCATACGATAATCATCCCCTTACAGTCCGTCACGAAAACCATGCAGGAAATTCAGTCCGGCAACCTGGCTGCCCAAGTGGAAACAGAAGGGCATGTGGAGGAATTCCGCCAGATGGGAGACACCTTCAACATGATGATGCGGCAGATCAATACCTTGAAAATCCAGACCTATGAGCATCAGATCGAAACGCAGAAAGCTCAGCTGAAGTATTTGCAGCTGCAAATCCGCCCCCATTTCTTTTTAAACTGCCTCAAAAGCATTTATGCGTTTGCCCAGCAAAAGCAATATCAAAAACTTCAAAAACTGATTCTGCGTTTTTCGAACCATATCCGGTACATCTTTCAGGACTGTATGGAGTTTGTGCCGCTTGACAGAGAACTGAATCATGTCCGCAACTACATGGAAATTCAGGGAATCAGCAACCTGCATCCACCTATATGCAGTATTCAGGCAGACCCCGGCCTGCTGCAGCTGCCGATTCCGCCCCTGCTCATACAGACCTTTGTGGAAAACGCAGTCAAACACGAGACAAATCCGGACAAAGCCCTTGAGGTTTCCGTGGAGGTAAAATGGCTGGAGCATGAGAACGAGCGGGATGTCAACATCATTGTCAGTGATAACGGCAGCGGTTTTCCGGAAAAGATACTGGGAGAAATCAATCAGTCAAACGGCAGTGTATATGCGCAGCACCATGTAGGACTGAATAATATCAAAAAGCGATTGGCTTTAATATATGGCAGCCGTGCACGCATTGCATTTTATAATTCTGAAAAGGGCTCTGTTTCCGATATCGTGATCCCAGGCGGGATGGACAGGCCGCACCCGGAGATAAAGGAGAGGAACTTGTGAATATACTGATAGTGGATGACCAGCTCGAAGTGGTACAGGGCATGGTCAGCGGTGTGAACTGGAAGCAGCTGGAGGTTGATCGGGTTTTTCTTGCGTACAGTGTACAGGAGGCAAAGCGTATTTTCGAAAGGGAAACCGTCAATATTCTGCTGTGTGATATCGAAATGCCGCCTACAAACGGATTCGAGCTGCTCAGATGGGTTCAGAAAAGGCAGCCGGACATTGCCTGCATCTTCCTGTCCGCCCATGCGGAATTTGAATATGCGCAGGAAGCCGTGAAGCTGGGCAGTTTCGACTACATATTACAGCCGGCGCCCTATGAGGAAATTGAAAAAGCGGTTTTATCGGCAATAGACAGGGTGAAAAAAAACGAAAGGCTCCAACGGTATTTTCAGGAGAATCAAAAAGCGGATGAGGCTTCCCCGGCTAAGCTTCCTGCCGATTCAGAAGACCGGATGCCCGTGCAAAAGGCCATCTATTATATTCGGTCCCACGTGGACAGGGAACTGAGCCGAACGGAAATAGCGGAAGCGGTATTCCTGAACCCCGAGTACCTGTCTCATGTTTTTCGAAAAAAGACCGGAAAATCCCTGAGTGAATTCATCATAGCGGAAAAAATGCAGGTGGCGCAGTCACTGCTTGCCGGAACGAACACGCAAATCAGCGCTGTGGCTTCCCAGGTGGGGTATTCCAATTTTTCTTACTTCTCACAGGTTTTTAAAAAATTTACCGGTGTTTCTCCAATGGAATACCGGGTGGCCGAACAGGCAAAGCGGAACAGGGAAAAACCGGAGCCGGGGCACATTCAGCATTCATAAAAGAAAATGCAGTTAAATAAATCGATCCTGCAAAACAGCGTATTCAGAAAAAAGCATTCTGCTCAATACGCTGTTCTTTATTACATGTCTGTAATTGTTATTTCTATTCCGCATTAAAAGTGCATTCACATGTCATCCAACTTGCAAATTCCTCACAAATTTTACATTCCATATCACAATCTTTACAGAACTCCTTTTAAATTTCTGGTATCCTACAGGTATCACCCTTAATATGAAACACCGATTGAAAGCGTGTTTCGTATAAGCATTCCATTTGAATTGTATGGAAAGGGAATTGAATTGAGAGGAAGAATAAAAGCATGGTAAAGAGAATAACAGCTGTACTGTTAGCGCTGATGCTGGTCGTTTCAATGGCGGCCTGTGACAACGGAAGCGCAGAGAACAGCAACGCGAATGCGGAAAGCTCAAGCGCGGACAGCAGTACGCCGGCCGGTTCCGGCACGAGCGGTACGGATGAAAGCAAACCGCAGACAGGAGACCTTCGGGAGGAAAACCTGATCACACTGGATGTTGTCACAATGGCGTCCGGCAAGGAACAGGCAGACACAGAACTGGTCGCAGACGCAATGAATGAAATTTTGGAAGACAAATTCAATGTAAATGTAAACCTGACCTTTCTTCCCTTTGCTACATACGCCGAGCAGACAACATTGATGCTCTCCTCCGGCGACGGCGCCGATCTCCTTCCGGTCTACATGATTCCGCTGCCGACCTGCGCAAACGCGGGACAGATTATCCCCCTGGATGATTTACTGGACCAGTATGGCACCGGTATCCGCGAACAGCTCGGTGACTATATTGAATGCGGACGCGTGGGCGACAACATTTATGGTACCACCACCGGACGGGATCTTGCCAGTACCCAAGGCTTTGCCATGCGCAAGGATCTGGCCGACAAATATGAAATCGATTATGAGAACATTAAAACCTTCGACCAGCTCAAAGAGGCTCTTCTGAGAGTTAAAGAGGGTGAAAGTGATGTATGGCCGGTAGCAGTTTCCGCCGGTGAGAATATCCGGAACTGGGGCTGGGACCCGCTTGGGGATGATATGGTAAACCTGGGCGTGCTGCCGAATATGGCACAAGAAAGCACCGTTGTGAACCTGTACGCCACGGATGAATACAAGGACCTTGTGACAACCATGTACACCTGGATGCAGGAGGGCCTGATTCAGTCCGACGCGGTCAACACCACCGAAACCGCAAGTTCCCTGCTGCAGGCCGGCACAGCCTTCGGCTACTTCACAAACCTGAAGCCGGGATATGCGGAAGAAAACACCAGCGCGCTCGGCATCGAGATTGTCATCAGTGAAATGGTGGATGCATTGGCCAGCACAAACAATGTGTCACGGGCAACCTGGACCATCTCCAGTGGATGCGGCAACCCCGGGGCGGCCATGAAGGTTCTCAACGAGCTTTATACCAATCCGGAGCTTTCAAACCTGTATATGTTTGGGATTGAGGGCACGCACTACCAGGTGGTCGAAGAGGGCGGCGCCACGAACGGACAGGATATCATCGACTTTGCAGACGGCCTGGACGTCACGACCTCCGGCTACAGAAGAAGCGGCACCTGGCTGATGCCAAACCAGTTTATCGGTAATATCTGGAACGGCAACGCTCCGGATTATTGGGATGCCACGCGTGCGTTCAATGACACAGCTACCAAATCCAAAGCGTTTGGATTTACATATGACTCCGAAAAAGTAAACAACGAAGTGACCGCCTGTACCAATGTGGTTGCAAAATACCATAAGGCACTCCTTTGCGGCGCGCTGGATCCGGAAGAAACACTTCCGAAATTTAACCAGGAGCTGCAGGACGCCGGAATCGACAGCATTATTGCCGAAAAGCAGGCTCAGCTTGATGAATGGCTCGAAAAATACGGTTCATAACACCCCCAATACCTGTTTCCCTGCCCCCCGCCTTTGCGGGCGGGGACAGGAAGCGGGATGACAGCAAGGGGACTACCGGATATGTTTTCTCATACTGAGAGAGCATAGGTTCGGGTGAACACTTGACTTCACCCAAACCTATGCTCTTTGAGATAAATAGTCGATTACTTGATTGCAACTTCACTGGAGGGACCAAGAATGCCAACAAAATCTGAAGCGCTTACAAGAGTAGGTGACGGGAGAAAGAAGGGCGGTTTCTGGCTGCGGTTTAGGCGCTGCATTCCGCTGTATATCATGTTTTTGCCCGGCGCTCTTTATTTGATACTGAACAACTACCTGCCCATGAGCGGCTTGATCATCGCCTTTAAGCGGATCAACTGGAATAAGGGGATCCTTGGAAGCGACTGGGCGGGGCTGAGCAATTTCACATACCTGTTTAAAACAAGCGAGGCTTGGAATATCACCAGAAATACGCTTCTGTACAATGTCGCGTTTATTGTGATCGGAACGGTTTTAGCGATCACCGTTGCGATATTGCTGAATGAAATCCGCTCCACTATGGCCAAGAAGTTATATCAGACAATCGTGCTTCTGCCCTATTTGATATCCATCGTTGTAGTAAGCTACCTGGTGTTTGCGATGCTGAGCAGTGAAACAGGATTTGTTAACCATACAATTCTGCAGGGGCTGGGCAAAGAACCGATCGCCTGGTATACAGAACCGAAATACTGGCCGGCAATTTTAATCATCGTACAAACCTGGAAGACCGTCGGATACAGCTGTATTTTGTACTATGCAACCCTCGTTGGAATCGACCGGGGCTATTATGAAGCCGCTGTGATCGACGGAGCGAACCGGTGGCAGCAGATCGTTCATGTTACGCTGCCAAACCTGATGCCAACCATCATCACACTGACGCTGATGTCCATCGGAAAAATCTTTTATTCAGATTTCGGGCTCTTTTACCAGGTTCCGATGGATTCCGGACCACTTTATGATGTGACCAACACCATCGATACCTATGTGTACCGCGGACTGGTTCGGCTGAACGACGTCGGTATGTCCTCGGCGGCGGGTTTTTACCAAAGCATTGTGGGCTTTATCCTGGTGCTGCTTGCCAACTGGGGCGTCAAAAAAATAGGCGGAGATGAGAACGCCTTGTTTTAAGGAAGGAGGATAAAGATGGTTGAGAGAAAGAAAGGGTTCCAAATCGGCGCAAATGCCGTCATGATCTTGCTGACACTGTGCTGCCTGTTTCCATTTGTTCTATTGGTAATGTCCTCCATCACAGAGGAAACCACCTTGATTCGGGAAGGGTACTCACTGTTCCCTAGCAAATTCAGTATGGAATCCTATACCTACTTATTCCGCAACAGCAACCGGATCCTGACAGCTTACGGGATCACCATATTCGTCACCGTGGTGGGGACTGTTACAGGACTTCTCATGACGACCCTGATGGCTTATGCGCTGTCCAGAAGAGACCTGATGGGCAGAAACGGCCTTGCATTCTTTGTGTTCTTCACCATGCTGTTCAACGGCGGCCTGGTCCCCACCTATATCATGTATACCCGATACCTGCCGGTCCGCAATTCCTTGTGGGCTTTGGTGATTCCGTCACTGATGGTCAACGCATTTTACGTTATTATGATGCGCACCTATTTTAACACCAATATCCCGGACGCTGTTATAGAAGCTTCCCGAATTGACGGCGCAGGGGAGTTTCGAATTCTATTTACCATTGTATTGCCGATGAGCCTGCCGATGGTGGCGACAATGGCGCTGCTGATCGGGCTATCCTATTGGAACGATTGGAGAAACGGCCTTTATTATATACAGGACAAGAATTTGTACAGTATCCAGGTTTTACTTAACGATATGCTGCGCGATGTGCAGGCGCTGAAGAGCGGTATGGACTCGGCAGCCGCGGCCGAAATCGCACAGTCCATGCCAAGCGTGGGCATCCGGATGTCCATTGCGGTCATCGGCGTTTTGCCAATCATGATCATCTATCCTTTTTTCCAGAAGTACTTTGTCAAGGGTATCACCATCGGCGCAGTAAAAGGGTAATATTTCAATCGCTTATAACCTTGTGAATTTTATTGATATAAAGTAAGACAGCCGACGCGGCGTGCCGCGTCGGCTGTCTTACTTTATATCCGTTTTTCCGTCAGTATAAGTATGAAATTCCCTACAGAACGAAATCTTTGTATGAAAGCATCAATAATACGCAACCAACGGGTTCATCTTACCGTGGCTGCCGTTATCGATTTTATCGATATAGCGGATGGCCTTACCTGCGCCCAGTACCACACAGTTTTCCGGGTTTTCAAAGACCACCACCGGTATTTTTGTCTTTTTGGAAAGCAGGGTCGACAGTCCATACAGATTGGCCGTGCCGCCCGTAAGGTAGATACCATCCGTGAAAATGTCGGACAGCAGCTCGGGAGGGGTTTCCTCCAGTGTCGCCTGCACCGTTTTAATGATGGCGATTGCCGGCTCAATGACCGCCTCGATCATTTGGTCGGAGTTCATAAGCACAGTTTCAGGCAGCCCGGAGAGAGAATTTCTCCCCTTGAGCGTAAATGTAAGCAGTTTTTTGCGCGGATATGCACATCCTATGGCAATTTTACACTGTTCCGCCATATGGTCGCCTATGACCAAATTGAAACGGCGGCGTACATATTTGATGATTGCGTCGTTAAAATCGGAGCCCGCGATATGCGTGGAGTTTGCGATAGCAATACCATTGAGTGAAATCACCGCCATATCGGTGGTACCCATCCCCACATCAACAATCATGGTTCCGTGAGGGGCTGAGATGTCGACACCGGCGCCGATAGCCGCCGCCACCGGTTCCTCAATCAGACATACCTTTCGCACGCCCGCCGCCGTAATCGCATCCACCACCGCGCGTTTTTCCACCTCGGTGATACCACAGGGTACGCTGACGACCACGCGGGGCATAAACATTTTGCTGCCGCCAAGCCGTTTTAAATAATGGCTGATCATATGCTCGGCAAGTGAAAAATCGGAAATCACCCCGTTGCTGAGCGGACGCGCTACCGTAAGGCGGCTTGAAGTTCTGCCAAGCATATCATACGCTTCCGTGCCGATGGCAATCACTTCATCCGTCATATTGTCTACCGCTATGATGGAGGGCTCGCTGAGAATGATACCCTTGCCCTCCTGATAAATCTTCAACTTAGCTGTTCCCAGATCAACCGCCACATCAGTACCTATGATACACACCACTTTTCCTATAATATCCGTGTAATGGCAGCGTTTCCGATACCACCCTTTTCATAATCCCTTATGTAATCCCCATAGCAATCTGTCCCACGGAAAAATCGACTATCTGCCCGGACGTAGCTCAGCTCATGGATCAACCTTTTCCCAGCTGTAAATTTAAACCGGACAACCACTGACAGAAAACACAGGAAACCCCGTATCTTCCATAATGACAGTTTTCTTCGACAGGATTGACCGCCTCAGCCATATCCGTAAAACCACTTTCTTCTTGCCTTCACTGTAACTGCAATAGAGCCATACAGTTTATTATATTACATTTATCGTCATTTTTCAACATCAATGTTGAGGTTCGGCGTGTTATCCCGTGTCAAAAAATGGAATAATGCCGTATAGCGCCGTGTTTTGCGGTCATTTTCTACCATAGATGCGATAGTTCTGCTATTTCCGACCAGAATCAGCAAATCCTTGGCCCTTGTGATTGCCGTATAAAAAAGATTGCGGTAGCAAAGCATTGAAACCGTGTTAAAAACAGGAATCACCACGGCTGTAAATTCATTACCCTGGCTTTTATGTACAGTGACGGCGTAAGCGAGCTCCAACTCGGAAGCGGCGTGCTCAAAATCATACAGTACCTCTTTATCGTCGACCAATACATGAATTACTCCTGCGGGCTTATCAATCTGTACGACAATACCCATATCGCCGTTAAAGACGCCTTCACCTGTGGAGCCGTCCGCCTTTTCCCAGGGCAGGTTATAGTCGTTGCGAATCTGCATGACCTTGTCGCCGAGACGAAAAACAGATCCGTTTATTTTCACCTCCGGCTTATCCCTGTGAGCCGGGTTGATAGCCTCCCGCAGCTGGCGGTTCAGCTCCACGGTGCCAAGCTCCGTTTTTCTGCCCGGACACAGCACCTGTATGTCGGAAATACTTGAATAGCCGTAGCCCTTCGGCAGTCTCTCAGCGCAAAGGGAAACTACCAGCTCCGACACTTCCTTTCGGTTCTTACAGGGCATATAAAAGAAGTCGGCGTCGCGCCGTGTCAGCTCAGGCATCTTACCGTCCACAATTCTATGGGCATTGGTGACAATCAGGCTTTTCATGGACTGCCTGAATATTTCCTTCAGCTGCACGGTTGAAATCAGCCCGGAGGCAATCAAGTCTCCTAAAACGTTGCCCGCGCCCACGGAAGGCAGCTGGTCGCTGTCGCCAACCAGTATCAATCTGCAGGATAGGGGAAGCGCCCGCAGAACGCTTTCGAACACGTAACTGTCCACCATAGAAAGCTCATCGATCACAATGCAGTCGCAATCCAGCGGGTCATGTTCATTTTTTTGAAAGACTGGGCGGTCATGCTCATCCCACTCCACTTTAAGCATCCGATGCAGCGTTTTCGCCTCTTCCCCTGTGAGCTCGCTCATACGTTTTGCCGCCCGTCCGGTAGGCGCCGCCAAAAGCACCACCTCACCCTTTTGCTTTAAAATATGTATGATGGCATTGAGCGTGGTGGTTTTTCCGGTTCCGGGGCCGCCTGTCAAAATGAGCATCCCCTTCTCAAGGGCCGCCCGAATGGCTTCACGCTGAGCTGCCGCATAAGAAAGGCTCTGCAGGCTTTCAATAGCTTGAATCTCCTCCTCGATATTCATAATTGCCATCGCAGGATATTTCATCATCAGCTTCAGCCGTTCAGCTGTATACAGCTCGCTTTGGTGTTGCTTCGGTAAAAAAAGAAACTCCTGCTTTCCGAGCTTATCACAAATCAACTCATAAACGGCGCAGAGCTCCGTTACAGCGGACTGTACCGCTTCGAAAGCAACGCCTAACATTCCGGCCGCAATCGGTATAAGCTTGTCCACGGGAAGACAGGTATGGCCATTGTTCAAATTGTGCCGCAGCACATACTTGATTCCGGCCTTCACCCTGCCTGTGTGATTCCCCTCCCGGTCCATCGATTCCGCAATGGCGTCGGCTATCGTAAAACCGATTTCAATATCATCCTCGCAAATGCAGTACGGATTTTCCTTGATGTACTCGATGGAGGCGTCGCCGTACTTTTTCCATACGGAAACCGCATCTTCCGGGCGGACGCCATACTGTCCGAGAAAAGCCATCAAGTCGCGAATCCCGTTGACCTTGCGAATTTCCATACCGATCCGCACGGCTTTTTCCTTTGTAATGCCCTTGACCTGGCTCAATCTCTCGGGGTCGTTTTCGATGATGTCCAGCGACTGGTCACCGAACATTGTAATGATCCGGTTTGCCATCGCCGCACCGATGCCCTTAACCGCTCCCGAGGCGAGATACTTCAGCATCGCCGCGACAGAAGCCGGCCGGGAATGCTCAAAGGCCTCCGCTTTGAACTGCTCGCCAAAGGTGGCATGGCTGCTCCAGGTTCCGAAAACCCGCAGCTCTTCCCCCGCACTGACATAAGGAAACAAGCCTACCACGGTGATAAGCTCGTTTCCTGTGTTGATCTCTAAAACGGTATATTGATTCTTGTCGTTATGAAACACAATGGTTTCAACAGAGCCACTGAGCTCCAAAAGTTCTTTTTCCGGCAAAGCCTTTTAACCTCGCTTTTCACGTATCCTCAACCCTATCCCTTTCATTATACGCTATTTCGAAGGATTTTGAAACGAAAAGATAAGGATATTTTACTGAAAGCGTTTGACAGATCGCATCGATTTCAGGATCTTCTTTATCATTGACACAGACGAGCCTTACCGGCTCATCAAAATCCAGCCACCGCATTTTCTCGGCAGCCGAGCGAACTAAGTACTCACAATCCTCTGCGCTTTCCGGAACGACTACAACCGAAAATTCAGATGCGTTCTCAGTTTTCAGCGTCCAAAACACAATTTTTCGAATTACTTCCACTGCACCAAAAACGGACAGCAGTACGACCAGAATAGCACTCACCACGCCCATGCTTTCACCTCAGACAGTTTATTACTATCCTATGATGAAGCGCCTTGTTCGGTTCGTGTCGCCTTTCCTTTACATCTGTGTATTGACCGCCTGTAAAAGCGCCTTCGCCTTATCCGTTTTCTCCCACGCCACTGGAAGGTCCTCACGGCCCATATGACCATATGCGGCTAGATGCCGGTATTCCGTGTTTTTCAGGTCCAGCTCTTTAATAATAACTGACGGGCGCAAGTCAAAAACTTTACGGGCCGCCTTTTCAATGACGGCATCCTGAACCTTTCCTGTTCCAAAGGTATCCACAGTGACTGAGACCGGATGTGCCACACCGATGGCATATGCAATCTGTATCTCACATTTTTCCGCAAGACCGGCCGCCACAATGTTCTTTGCGACGTATCTTGCCGCGTAAGCCGCCGAGCGGTCCACCTTGCTTGGGTCCTTGCCGCTGAAAGCTCCGCCGCCATGCCTGCCGTAGCCGCCATAGGTGTCTACAATGATTTTTCTGCCGGTAAGCCCGCTGTCCCCCACCGGGCCGCCAATGACAAAACGTCCTGTGGGATTGATCAGATACCGGGTGCCCTCGTCCAGATACTTTGCCGGAATTACGGGCCTTATCACCTTTTCGATCATATCCTCGCGCAGTGCTTCCATGTCCACCTGCTCATCATGCTGCGTCGAAAGCACCACGGTTTCAATACGCTTGATTTCATTTCCGTCATACTCCACTGTAACCTGGGTTTTGCCGTCGGGCCGCAGATAGGGAAGCCTGCCGCTCTTTCTCTCCTCCGTCAGCTTTTTCGCAAGCCGGTGCGACAGGGAAATTGCCAGCGGCATCAATTCCGGCGTTTCATTGCAGGCATAGCCGAACATCATCCCTTGGTCGCCCGCGCCCGCAAGGCTGTTTTCATCGGTTTCCCCGTTCTGCGCTTCATAGGAACGGTTGACCCCCTGCGCAATATCCGGTGACTGTGTGTCAATGGATGTCATAACGCCGCAGGTTTTCCCGTCGAAGCCATATTCCGGATTGTCATACCCGATATCGTTTACGACGTCCCGTACGATTGCCGGGATATCAACATAGCAGCATGTGGATATTTCTCCCATGACATGCACAATGCCGGTGGTCACCGTGGTTTCACAGGCCACATGCGCCTGTTTGTCCTGCTTCAGTATCGCATCCAGTACCGCATCGGATATCTGGTCGCAGATTTTATCGGGATGGCCTTCGGTTACGGACTCTGATGTAAAGAGCTTCATATATTCCTCCAAGTAATCACAGAATTCTCCATTCGGGGCAAAAACAAAAAATCCTCTCGTCACGGAAGCCATTACCGCTTCTTTGTCCGTACCGTGTAGGTACCGACGACGAGAGAAAAATCATGTAAGCCTCATCTCTCGGTTTTCCCGCAGGATTTAGCACCTTGTATGATACAGGTTGCCGGGCATCACAGGGCCTGTCCCTCCGCCACTCTCGATAAGGATATTCTGTTTTATTATTTCCTTTATTATAAGCCCGGCTGCATATTCTGTCAACTACTTCCGACACGGAAGCAATATTTTCTGCACCTGATGGAAGACGATATCATGCAAAGTATGGCTGTGTTATTTCATTTCATTACAGTCACATGCGTACTATAATAACTCATAATTTCGCCATTTTTGAATGACCGGCTGCTTACGGCATATAAAAAACCGATTGCAGCAAATACTGCAACCGGTTTTGAAAACAAAATAAATCTTAAGAATTGATACCGGTAACAACGCCGGAGCCTACTGTACGGCCACCCTCACGGATAGCGAAACGAAGGCCTTCCTCGATGGCGATGGGTGTGATCAGCTCAACATCCATGTCTACGTTGTCGCCAGGCATACACATTTCTGTGCCTTCCGGAAGTGTGATAACGCCTGTAACGTCTGTTGTTCTGAAATAGAACTGCGGACGGTAGTTGTTGAAGAACGGCGTATGACGGCCGCCTTCATCCTTGGAAAGGATGTAAACCTGACCCTTGAACTTTGTGTGCGGATTGATGGAACCGGGCTTGGCAAGCACCTGGCCGCGCTCGATTTCAGCTCTCTGGACACCGCGGAGAAGCGCGCCGACGTTGTCGCCAGCCTCTGCATAATCAAGCGTCTTGCGGAACATCTCCATGCTTGTCACAACAACTTTTCTTCTCTCTTCCGTCAGGCCAACGATTTCGACTTCGTCGCCGGACTTAAGCTGGCCTCTTTCCACTCTGCCGGTGGCAACTGTGCCACGGCCGGAAATGGTCATAACATCTTCAACAGGCATCAGGAACGGCAGATCGCTCTTGCGCTCCGGTGTCGGGATATACTCGTCAACGGCCTTCATGAGCTCGAGAATGGATGCAAACTCAGCGGCGGAAGACTCTGTTGCGGAAGACTCAAGGGCCTTCAATGCGGAACCGCGAATGATCGGGGTATCATCGCCCGGAAACTCATACTCGCTGAGGATATCACGGATTTCCATTTCAACCAGATCCAGAAGCTCTTCGTCATCAACCTGATCAACCTTGTTCATATACACAACAATATGCGGCACGCCAACCTGACGGGAAAGCAGAATATGCTCTCTTGTCTGAGGCATCGGGCCGTCAGCAGCGGAAACAACCAGGATTGCGCCATCCATCTGGGCAGCGCCGGTGATCATGTTTTTAACATAGTCGGCGTGTCCGGGGCAGTCAACATGCGCATAGTGACGGGCATCCGTCTCATACTCAACGTGGGCAGTGTTGATTGTGATACCGCGCTCTCTCTCTTCAGGAGCCTTGTCGATATTCGCGTAATCTTCAAACTTTGCTTTGCCGTCCATCGCCAGAACCTTGGTGATAGCGGCTGTAAGCGTGGTTTTACCGTGGTCAACGTGACCAATGGTACCAATGTTTACGTGCGGTTTATTGCGTTCGAATTTTGCCTTTGCCATTGGAATGTCCCCCTTTTATCATTACATTTAATTTCTTCAGGATTACAGAGTTCATTGTAACAACAATGCTGTAAAAAATCAAGACTATTTTTACTTCATCAGTTCTTTTTTAATCTTTCGGAAATGATGGATTCCGATACCGATTTCGGCACTTCACTGTAGTGAGCCGGTTCCATCGTATACTGGCCTCTTCCTTGGGTTTTGGAGCGCATGTCGGTGGCGTAACCAAACATTTCAGACAGCGGTACTTCGCTGTTGACCTGCTGTGCGCCCGGCAAAGCGTCCATGCCCAGAATCATACCGCGGCGGGAATTCAGGTCGCCGATGACGTCGCCCATATACTCCTCGGGTGTGATGACAACAACCTTCATGATCGGTTCAAGCAATACGGGCTCCGCTTTTCTTGCGGCCTCTTTGAAGGCCATCGAGCCGGCGATCTTAAATGCCATTTCAGATGAGTCAACCTCATGGTAAGAACCGTCATACAGCGTAACCTTCACGTCCACAACGTTGTAGCCCGCGAGGATACCGGAAAGCATGGCCCCCTGAATGCCTTGGTCGATTGCCGGAATATACTCCTTCGGAATAGAGCCGCCGACGACCGCGTTGACAAACTCATAACCCTTTTCCGGATTCGGCTCAATACGAATCTTACAGTGACCGTACTGGCCCTTACCGCCGGACTGGCGGGCATATTTTGTATCCGCCTCGGAGTTCTTGCGGATGGTTTCCTTATATGCAACCTGCGGTTTACCGACGTTGGCTTCAACCTTAAACTCACGCATCAGTCGGTCCACGATTATTTCCAGATGAAGCTCACCCATACCGGCAATGATGGTCTGTCCGGTTTCTTCATCGGTATACGCCTTAAAGGTCGGATCCTCTTCCGCAAGCTTTGCAAGGGCAATGCCCATTTTTTCCTGACCGGCCTTTGTCTTCGGCTCAATTGCAACGCGAATAACCGGCTCCGGAAATTCCATCGATTCAAGAATGACCGGATGCTTTTCATCGCAAAGCGTGTCACCTGTCGTGGTATTTTTCAAACCGACCGCCGCGGCAATATCACCGGCATAAACCTTCTCAAGATCCTGACGGTGGTTCGCGTGCATCTGAACGATGCGACCCAGTCTTTCCCTATTTTCCTTCACTGAGTTGTAAACGGTTGCTCCGGCGTTAACTGTGCCGGAATAAACACGGAAAAAGCTAAGCCTGCCGACAAACGGATCCGTGGCGATCTTAAACGCCAGCGCGGAAAACGGTTCCTCGTCAGATGAATGCCGTACTTCCTCTCCCTCAGTGTCGGGATTTACACCCATAATCGGAGGAATGTCCGTCGGAGCGGGCATATACTCCACGATCGCGTCCAAAAGCTTCTGAACGCCCTTGTTCTTATAAGAGGTTCCGCATACAACCGGAACCATTTTGTTGTCAAGTGTCGCTTTGCGGATGCAGAGCTTGATATCATTGATATCAATTTCCTCACCGGAAAGATACTTATCCATGATTTCATCGTCCTGCTCGGCGACATTCTCAAGAAGCTCCGTGTGATACTTTTCCGCCAACTCTTCCATGTCCTGCGGAATATCCTCGATGGAAATGTCCTTGCCCAGATCATCTTTATAGATATAGGCTTTCATCTCCACCAGGTCAACAAGGCCCTTAAAGGCATCTTCCGTGCCGATGGGAAGCTGGATCGGAACCGCGTTACACTTGAGCCTGTCTATCATCATCTGCACAACCCGGTAAAAGTCTGCGCCCATGATGTCCATCTTATTGACATACGCCATACGCGGAACCTTGTATTCTTCCGCCTGCCGCCATACGGTTTCCGACTGGGGCTCAACGCCGCCCTTTGCGCAGAAAACCGTTACAGAACCATCCAGCACACGCAGTGAACGCTCCACTTCAACAGTGAAATCCACGTGTCCGGGTGTGTCAATGATGTTGATTCTGTTTGACTTGCCGTTTTTATCGTCCCAGAAGCATGTGGTAGCAGCGGAGGTGATGGTGATGCCTCTCTCCTGTTCCTGTGCCATCCAGTCCATTGTTGCGGCGCCGTCATGGGTTTCACCAATCTTATAGTTGATACCTGTATAGTACAGGATACGCTCCGTTGTGGTGGTTTTACCGGCGTCTATATGAGCCATGATGCCAATATTGCGAGTTAGTTCTAGTGGTACCTGCCTGGCCATTGTTCCCTCCTTAATACATTACCATCTGTAATGCGCAAACGCTCTGTTGGCGTCCGCCATTTTATGTGTATCATCACGCTTTTTAGCTGCGCCGCCTGCGCCGTTAACAGCGTCGAGGATTTCTCCGGCCAGTCTTTCTCTCATCGTTTTTTCACTGCGAAGCCTGCTGTAATGTGTAAGCCAGCGAAGTCCCAGAGTATAGCGTCTTTCCGGTCTGACTTCGATGGGCACCTGATAGTTCGAGCCGCCGACACGGCGGGCCTTAACTTCAAGCGTCGGCATTACATTTTCCATTGCCTGTTCAAAAACCTCAAGCGGTTCCTTGCCGGTTTTCTCGGCAACAATATCAAACGCGCTATAAACGATTTTCTGGGCAACACCCTTCTTGCCGTCATACATAATACTGTTGATCAGACGGGTGACCAGCTTTGAATTATACATGGGATCCGGCAAAACGTCTCTTTTTGCCACATTGCCTCTTCTTGGCATAATCTTCCCTCCTTCATAAAATAGTACAGTCACAAGCGCTGCGCGCTGCGGCTGACATGATATCATCGGTACTCGAAAGCGACATACTCCCGTTTGGCAAGAAAGGCAAATAATATATCAATAAATGCCATTTCACTTATGTGACTGCCATTCGAATTCTGTCAAACTGCTGAAAAACTCAGCTAAGCTGCCTGCTTATTTAGCAGCGCCGGCCTTCGGCCTTTTTGCACCGTACTTGGACCTGGACTGCATGCGCTTGGCAACGCCCTGCGCGTCAAGTGTGCCGCGGATGATGTGATAACGTGTACCGGGAAGGTCACGCACCCTGCCGCCGCGAATCATGACAACACTGTGCTCCTGAAGGTTGTGACCCACGCCCGGAATATAAGCGGTAACTTCCATTCCATTGGAAAGCCTGACTCTCGCGACTTTACGAAGAGCGGAGTTCGGTTTCTTCGGGGTGACAGTTTTCACTGTTGTGCACACACCGCGCTTCTGAGGGGAATTGATGTCAAAAGATTCTCTCTTTTTGGAATTCCAGCCTTTGAGTAGCGCAGGAGTTTTGTGCTTCTTCACCTGAACACTGCGTCCATGATGGACGAGCTGATTAAAGGTAGGCATAATACTCTCCTTTCAAAAAATAATTGTGTATGTGAAGCGATACGCTTTTCACCAAATACATGAGCCGTTTTCATCCAGGTAAAGACGCTATCTTTTATTATGGCAAATTTACCCGTAAATAACCGTTTCCCGTCTGATTTGAACAGGAAACGGCTAATCTACAAAACCGCTCAGTGAATTATTATATCACCGATAAGACAGGTTGTCAATCAAAAATCATCGTCCATTTCCATCGGCTGCTCAGCCTGTACATCTCCATAGTAGTTGTTCTCCGTGCTCATGATGATGTCACTGTGCTGATGCAGCGGAACGGTCGATTCGATTTCCACATCACTGTAGCACTGCATGCCTGTTCCCGCAGGTACCAGCTTGCCGATGATGACATTTTCCTTTAGCCCGATCAGCGCGTCGCGCTTGCCTTTGATGGCCGCGTCTGTCAGCACCCTAGTGGTTTCCTGAAACGAGGCCGCGGACAGGAAGCTATCGGTGGCGAGCGATGCCTTTGTGATACCGAGAAGCACAGGCGTATAAGCCGCCTTCTGAAGATCGGCCTCACCGTTTGCAAGCCTTTCCGCAATCTTTTCATTGGCCTCGAGTACATCGTTGCGGTCCACCAATGTGCTCACAAGGAAGTTTGTGCTGCCGCTGTCTTCAATACGAACCTTGCGCAGCATCTGGCGCACGATGATCTCAATATGCTTATCGTTGATGTCAACGCCCTGCATGCGGTAAACACGCTGAACTTCCTGGATCAGATAATCCTGTACATAGCGTACGCCGCTGACCGCCAGCAAGTCGTGGGGATTGACCGAGCCGTCCGTCACAAGCTTTCCACGCTCAATATAGTCGCCCTCTTTGACGATGAGGCGCGAACCGAAGGGAATCAGATACGATCTGGAATCCCCTTCCTTATCGTCTGTTACCACAAGGTGGCGGTTCTTCTTGATGGTCTGGAAGGATACCGTGCCGCTGATTTCACTGATGATGGCAACCCTTTTGGGCTTGCGGCTTTCAAACAGCTCGTCGACACGCGGCAGACCCTGCGTGATATCGTCGGCGCTGGCGACACCGCCGGTGTGGAAGTTTCTCATAGTCAGCTGCGTACCCGGCTCGCCGATGGACTGCGCCGCGATGATGCCCACCGCTTCGCCGACCATGACCGCCTTGCCATTGGCAAGGGACGCGCCATAGCATTTTTTGCAAACGCCATTCTTTGCACGGCAGTGAAGCACCGAGCGAATTTTAATCCGCTCCACACCGTCGCCGATGATACGGTCCGCATCGGCATCCGTCATCATTTTATCCTTGGAAATGATGACATTGCCGTCTTCATCTTCATAATCAAAAACGAGATAACGGCCGATGAGTCTCTCACGCATGGGCTCGATGGATTCGTTTCCGGCCCGGATGTCAAATACCTCAAGGCCGTCTTCCACGCCGCAGTCCTCTTCGTGGATGATAACATCCTGGGATACGTCCACCAGGCGGCGGGTCAGGTACCCGGAGTCCGCCGTACGAAGCGCGATATCCGCAAGGCCCTTTCTGGCGCCGCGGGAGGAAATGAAGTACTCGAGAATATTAAGGCCCTCGCGGTAGTTGGACTTGATGGGAATCTCAATGGTTTTACCGGAGGTATTGGCAATCAGTCCGCGCATACCGGCAAGCTGACGAATCTGACTCATGGTGCCGCGGGCGCCGGAGTCCGCCATCATAAAGATCGGGTTATAGCGGTACAGGTTTTCCTGCAGCGCCTTTGTAACGTCGTTGGTCGTCTGCTCCCAGGTTTTCAAAATCATGCTGTGGCGCTCGGAATCGGACAGAAAACCATTGCGGTAATCCGCGGTGATGCTGTCGATCTCCGCCTCAGCCTCTTTGATATACTCCTTCTTCGCTTCAGGAATAGTGGCGTCGCACACGGCGACGGTGATGCCGCTGATGGTGGAGTATTTATAGCCCTGGCTTTTGACGGCGTCCAGCACCTCAGACGTACGCTCGGTGCCATGCACCTTGATACAGCGTTCAATGATGTCTCCAAGAGTCTTTTTCCGCACCAGAAAGTCAATTTCAAACTTCAGCGCTTCCTGCGGGTCTGTGCGGTCCACATATCCGAGATCCTGCGGTATCGGGTTATTGAAAATAATCCTGCCGACCGAGGTATCCACAAGGCCCGTAACCTTTTCACCCTTAAAGTCGATTGTCCGCCTCACCTTAATGTTCGCGTGCAGACTGATCTCCTTGACGTCGTAAGCCATCAGCGCTTCGTCCACATCGCGGAACACCTTGCCCTCGCCCTTTTCCCCGACCTTATCAAGGGTCAGGTAATAAGAGCCCAGCATCATATCCTGGGTCGGCACGGCAACCGGCCGGCCGTCTGATGGCTTCAGCAGGTTGTTTGCGGCCAGCATCAGAAAACGCGCTTCAGCCTGGGCCTCAGCGGAAAGCGGTACATGCACTGCCATCTGGTCGCCGTCAAAGTCGGCGTTGTAGGCGGTACATACCAGCGGATGCAGCTTCATGGCCCGGCCTTCTACAAGAACCGGCTCAAAGGCCTGAATGCCCAGTCTGTGCAGCGTCGGCGCACGGTTGAGCAGCACCGGATGGTTCTTAATAACGACTTCCAACGCGTCCCAAACCTCGGGTTTGGAACGCTCAACAGATTTTCTCGCCGCTTTGATGTTGCCGACGACGCCGGTTTCCACAAGGCGCTTCATTACAAAGGGCTTAAACAGCTCCAGCGCCATTTCCTTCGGAAGGCCACACTGGTACATTTTCAGCTCCGGCCCGACAACGATAACGGAACGCCCGGAATAGTCCACGCGTTTTCCGAGAAGGTTCTGACGGAAGCGCCCCTGCTTACCCTTGAGCATATCGGAAAGGGATTTCAGCGGACGGTTGTTGGGGCCTGTGACCGGGCGGCCTCTTCTGCCGTTATCGATCAGAGCGTCCACTGCCTCTTGCAGCATCCTTTTTTCATTGCGCACGATGATATCCGGCGCCCCTAACTCCAAAAGCCTCTTCAAGCGATTGTTTCGGTTTATAACCCTGCGGTACAGGTCGTTAAGGTCGCTGGTTGCGAAACGTCCGCCGTCCAGCTGAACCATCGGGCGGATATCCGGCGGAATGACCGGAACCGCTTCCATAATCATCCACTCCGGCCGGTTGCCGGACATGCGGAAGGATTCCATAACTTCAAGCCGTTTCAATATGCGCACGCGTTTTTGCCCGGCGGCTACTTCCAGTTCTTCTTTCAACGCCGCGGAGGCTTCCTCCACATTGATTTCCTCCAAAAGCCTCTTGATAGCCTCGGCGCCCATATCCGCCTTGAAATCATCCTCATATTTTTCGCGCATATCCCGGTATTCTTTTTCCGTCAGGGTCTGCATTTTTGAAAGCTCCCTGACATCCCCCGGGTCTGTCACGATATACAGTGCAAAGTAAAGGATTTTCTCAAGAATTCTCGGGGACAGGTCGAGAATCAGGCCCATTTTGGACGGAATCCCTTTGAAATACCAGATATGGGAAACCGGAGCCGCCAACTCAATATGGCCCATGCGCTCACGGCGAACCTTGCTGCGCGTCACTTCAACACCGCAGCGGTCACAGATTTTCCCTTTATAGCGTATTCTTTTGTATTTGCCGCAGTGACACTCCCAATCCTTCTGTGGGCCAAAGATGCGTTCGCAGAAAAGGCCGTCACGCTCCGGCTTCAGTGTCCGGTAGTTGATGGTTTCCGGCTTTTTCACTTCGCCATGTGACCAATCGCGGATCTGTTCGGGAGAAGCAAGACCAATTCGTATTGATTCAAAAGTGTTAAATTCCATGAAACTTCCCCTTAAAATAGTTTATCTTCTGATTCGCCTGCGGTGACTGTCTCCATCAGCTCGTCGAAATTCTCATCCTCTTCCTCATCGTCCTCTTCGTGCAGCAAAAGCGTACCGTCCTCCAGGATTTCAATGTCCTCTTCCTCGGCCTCTTCAACAGAATAGCCCTCCAGCTCGTCGGCAATATTCTGCTCATTAAAATGGTGCAGGCCCATATCGTCCTCATCGTCAAAGTTCTGGCGCAGGTCGATTTCCTCATCGTTTTTATCGAGGACCCTCATATCGAGTCCCAAAGACTGCAGCTCCTTGATCAGAACCTTAAAGGATTCCGGAATGCCCGGCTTCGGTATATTCTGACCCTTTACGATGGCCTCATAGGTTTTGACGCGTCCGACGACATCGTCGGACTTTACCGTCAGGATTTCCTGCAGCGTGTAGGCGGCGCCATATGCTTCCAGCGCCCAGACCTCCATTTCGCCGAAGCGCTGTCCGCCGAACTGCGCCTTGCCGCCCAGCGGCTGCTGGGTAACAAGCGAGTACGGACCGGTGCTTCTGGCGTGAATCTTATCGTCAACCAGATGGTGCAGCTTCAAATAGTACATATAACCGACGGTTACCGGATTGTCAAAATACTCGCCCGTCCTGCCGTCACGCAGCAAAAACTTGCCGTCCTCACCCAGGCCGGACATTCCAAAGCATTCGCGTATATCCGATTCCTGCGCGCCGTCAAAGACAGGCGTCATGATTTTCCATCCGAGGGCGTTTGCCGCCATACCCAGATGAACCTCCAGCACCTGACCGATATTCATACGGGACGGAACGCCCAGCGGGTTCAGCACGATGTCAAGGGGTCTGCCGTCGGGCATAAAGGGCATTTCCTCCTCCGGCAGAATGCGGGACACAACTCCCTTATTGCCGTGGCGTCCGGCCATTTTATCGCCGACGGAAATTTTTCTCTTCTGCGCAATATAGCAGCGCACAACCTTATTGACACCGGGGCTCAGCTCGTCGTGGCTGTTCTCCCGCGTAAAGACCTTGACGTCAACGACGATGCCGTACTCGCCGTGGGGAACACGCAACGACGTATCGCGGACCTCACGGGCCTTTTCGCCGAATATCGCACGCAGAAGCCGCTCTTCAGCGGTGAGCTCGGTTTCGCCCTTCGGTGTGACCTTACCGACGAGAATATCGCCTGCGCGCACATCGGCGCCGACACGGATGATTCCGCGATCGTCCAGATCCTTCAAAAGGTCTTCATTGACGTTTGGAATATCCCGTGTGATTTCCTCCGGGCCAAGCTTGGTGTCCCGGGCCTCCATTTCGTATTCTTCTATATGAATAGAGGTATAGACATCGTCGCGTACAATCTTTTCATTGAGCAGAACGGCGTCCTCGTAGTTATAGCCTTCCCATGTCATAAAGCCAATGAGCGCGTTTTTCCCGAGACTGATCTCGCCATTCTGGATTCCGGGGCCGTCCGCGATCACTTCACCCGCTTCCACATGGTCACCCACGTTTACAATGGGCGTCTGATTGATACAGGTGCTCTGGTTGGAACGCATAAACTTGATGATTTCATAATGGTCAATTTCGCCGTTGTCTGTCGTAATCCGGACCCTGTCCGCGCTAACGCTTTTCACAACGCCGCCGCGCTTAGCCAGCACACAAACACCGGAGTCCACTCCGGCCTTATATTCCATTCCGGTACCCACAATGGGAGAGTCCGTCCGCATGAGCGGCACGGCCTGCCGCTGCATGTTTGAGCCCATCAACGCACGGTTAGCGTCGTCATTTTCAAGGAACGGAATCATCGCCGTGGCGACGGAAACCACCATGCGCGGCGTGATGTCCATAAAGTCGGCTCTGGCGGATTCCACCTCGACAAATTCCTCACGGTAGCGGCCCGCAACCTTCGGATTGACGAAAAATCCGTCCTCGTTCAACGGCTCATTTGCCTGCGCTACAACCATCTCGTCCTCAACGTCCGCCGTCATATAAATAACTTCAGACGTGACGCGGCCGGTCTCTTTATCGACCTTTCTGAAGGGCGCCTCAATAAAGCCGTATTCGTTGATACGGGCAAAGGTGGCAAGATACGAAATCAGCCCGATATTGGGGCCTTCCGGGGTTTCAATGGGGCACATGCGCCCGTAATGCGTATAGTGAACGTCACGAACCTCAAAGCTCGCGCGGTCACGGGAAAGACCGCCCGGCCCCAGAGCGGAAAGCCTTCTTTTATGCGTAAGCTCCGCCAGTGGATTGGTCTGGTCCATAAACTGTGACAGCGGTGAGGAGCCGAAAAACTCCTTGATGGCCGCCACAACCGGACGAATATTGATCAGAGAATGCGGTGTAAGGCCGTCCTGATCCTGGGCCTGCAGCGTCATGCGCTCGCGGATGACACGCTCAAGCCTTGAAAAGCCGATACGGAACTGGTTCTGCAGCAGCTCACCCACGCTGCGAATACGGCGGTTTCCCAGATGGTCGATGTCGTCCGTACGGCCAAAACCGATGGCAAGACAATTCATATAATTGATAGACGCCAAAATGTCGTCTACCGTGATATGGTTGGGAATCAGGTCGCTGCGGCGGGTACGGACAGCATCCTCAATTTCCTGGTCGCTTGCGGCCGTATTCAGAATATCCGCCAGCACTTTAAATGAAACGCGCTCATTGATGCCGCATTTCGCTTTGGCGTCAAAGCTGACAAATTTGCCGATATCCACCATCCCGTTGGAGGTGATTTTTACATCCTTGTCATTCAGGGTGACAATAACGGATATGACACCAGCGTCATCCATCTCCTCAGCAAGCTTTCTCGATACCGTCACACCGCTCTCAGCCATAAGCTCACCGGTAAACGGGTTCATAACCGGCTGCGACAGGGTTTGTCCGGTCAGACGGTCCTGCAGCGCCAGCTTTTTGTTGTACTTGTGCCTTCCCACACGGGAAAGGTCATATCTTCTGGGATCAAAGAAAAGACCTCGGATATGGGCCTGGGCACTTTCAATGGTCGGCGGCTCGCTGGGGCGAAGCTTTCTGTAAATTTCCACGAGTGCTTCCTCAGCCGTTTTACAGCTGTCTTTTTCAATCGTGGCCCGAATCCGATCGTCTTCACCGAAATAATCATAAATCTCATTGTCCGTGCCGAGTCCCAGGCAACGCACAAAAACCGTAATGGGCATCTTACGGTTTTTATCAATACGAACATAAAAAATATCGTTTACGTCATTTTCATACTCCAGCCATGCGCCCCGGTTGGGTATGATTGTGGAGCTGAACAGCTCCTTTCCCGAACGGTCATAATCCATTTTAAAGTAAACGCCGGGTGAACGTACAAGCTGGGAAACGATAACGCGCTCGGCGCCGTTGATGACGAACGTTCCGCTTTGTGTCATCAGCGGAAAATCACCCATGAACACTTCCGATTCCTTGATTTCGCCGGTCTCCTTGTTGAGAAGCCTTGCTTTGACCTTCAGCGCCGATGCATATGTTGCGTCGCGTTCCTTACATTCTGAAACACTGTAGTTCGGGTGCTCGACATCCAGCTTGTAATCAACAAAATCCAACACGAGGTTGTTGTTGAAATCGGTAATGCCGGAAACATCGCGGAACACCTCTTTTAGTCCTTCGGTCAGAAACCATTCATAGGAATTCTTTTGAATCTCTATGAGGTTTGGCATTTCCAAAACTTCATCAATTTTGGAAAAGCTCATACGGGTATTCTTACCCAACTGTACCGGTTTGACGTTAACCACTATTACAGCCACTCCAATCCTATCAATTTTTAACAGCTTCCTAATATGAACAGAATATATAAAGCGACGCCAAGGCCATGATACGCCGGCATCTCATGAGCAGAAGAAAAGAGCTAAAGATACAAAAATTAACATTTATCGATAAAATACTTGATTCATATCCACAAGTGTGGTATAGTATATCTATCTGTGAAAGGGCAATCTACCCCATAATGATCGGTATATAATAGTATAACTTTATCCCAAATTTGTCAATACCATTTTGGCATCTTTTTTATGCCCAAAAACAGATTTTTCCATTTTACAGTAGCAAAAAACCGTTTTATCCCATCTTTGATCAAACTGGCTTTTCGCAGAAAAGCCATGAGGGGCTGTCGAGAAACCCGTGGCAGTGTGATTTCGTACAGGTACGCTATGCCGTTACAGTCGCTTTCTTTTTGTGCGATTACGTTTTCTTTGTTCCAGAAGTGATGACTTTTTCTACAGGCTGAGGGGCTGTTGCGATGCAACAGCCCCTCACACAGTTTTTCTAAAACAATACTCTCACATATATTCCGGCTTTCTCACACGGTAGGTCGTATGCAGAATGCCGTGGGCTCTGTGTCCGCCCACTTCACCAAGATATGTCTCATAGACCTCTTTGACAACCGGGTTTTCATGGCTTTTGCGGATTGTCATTTTCGCATCCTCATCGTACAGCGCCTTTGCGCGCAGCTTTTTCAGGTCGACATAATTGCGTACCTCCGCCGGCTGAATCGGCTGCCCGCCGCCGTTGATACAGCCGCCGGGACAGGCCATGATTTCAATGATATGATAAAACTTTTCCTTCGCCTTCACCGCGCGAAGCACTTTTTCCACATTGGCCATACCGGACACCGAGCACACCTTTACCTTAAAGCCGCCGACCTTGTAGCTGGTCTCTTTAATGCCCGCGTCACCGCGCACCGCGGGGAATTCCGGATCGCTCAGTTCTTCCCCTGTCAATGTTTCAACAGCAGTACGCAGCGCCGCCTCCAAAACGCCGCCGGACGCGCCAAAGATCACCGACGCGCCGGTGGACTCACCGAGCGTCTGATCAAAATTCTCCTCTGGAAGGGACGCAAAGTCGATTCCCGCGCGCTTAATCATACGGGCCAGTTCTTTTGTCATGATGGAGATGTCATTGTCATTGACGCCCTCTCCGGCAGCGGACATGTCATACCGGTCCAGCTCAAACTTCTTCGCGGTACAGGGCATAACGCTGACCATGACGATATCCTTCGGATCTACGTCATTTTTGTCCGCCCAATAGGTCTTGCCCAAAGCGCCCAGCATTCCCTGGGGGCTTTTACAGGAAGAGATATGGTCGAACAGGTCCGCGTGCTTGATTTCACAATACTTGCTCCAGCCCGGACAGCAGCTTGTTAAAAGCGGCAATGTCCCGCCGCCTTCTATACGCTTCACAAACTCATTGGCCTCTTCCACGATGGTAAAGTCTGCCGCCGTGTCCGTGTCAAAGACCTTGTCAAAGCCCATGCGCCGCAGCGCGGCCACCATTTTGCCTTCCACATTCGTCCCAACCGGCATGCCGAAGGATTCGCCTAAAGTGGCGCGGATGGACGGAGCCGTCTGCACGAGCACAACCTTTTCCGGATCATTGATGGCTGCCAGTACCTTGTCGGTATCGTCCTTTTCCACCAGAGCCGCCGTCGGACAGTTGACAATGCATTGCCCGCAGGATATACAGGCCGTTTCGCTCAGCGGCGCTTCAAACGCACAGGCAATCTGCGTGTCGAACCCGCGATTGACAGGCCCGATCACCGTTACCTGCTGCTCACAGGCCGACACGCACCGGCGGCACAGGATGCATTTATTATTATTGCGAACCAGATGCAGCGTCGAGTTTTCAAGCTCCCGCCGCGGATAGCTCACCGGAAATTTGATGGCGTTGACGCCATACTCATTGGCAAGGGACTGCAGCTCACAGTTGGTGCTGCGCACACAGCTGAGACAGTTTTGCTCATGGGCTGACAGAATCAGCTCCAGTGTCATTTTTCTGGATTTGATCACGCGCTCACTGTTGGTGCCGACTTCGAGGCCATCCGTGGCGGGGTACACACAGGAAGCAACCAAAGACCGGGCGCCCTTTACCTCGACGACACAAATTCTGCAGGCGCCGATCTCGTTTAAATCGCGCATGTAGCAAAGCGTCGGCACCTTGATACCAACATGGTGGCAGGCGTCCAAAATCGTCATACCCGCCGGAACCTCGTAGTCCACACCGTTGATTTTTAGATTTACAGTATCCATTAATTTCACACTTCCTTGTTTGTGCGACCGGAATAAGCCTTCTGCCCATGAACCGCCGCCATCCGTTCTATACAAAAGTTATTATAACACAAATAAAAAGAACTACAACAGTTTCTCCATAGCAGTTTAAGAAACAATCCGAAGAACATTTCCCTGTGCCTATATCTCCAAATCCCTTCTGAGTCAGCGGCTATCGTACAATCTTCGCTTTCTTTACTGTAAAAGTCGGGTTACATAGCCACAGTAAGCAATATTTGACCATTATCCATCAGAAAAAGGGATTGGTATTATTGAAAATCAGTTAACATAGCTTCCTGTTCAAGGCGTACCATGTTTTTTATGATATAATCAATACAGTCATAGCAATCAGAAAGCTCCGGACGAGCTTTCAATCTTTTCAATTTTTCTGTATATGGCGTTTTTATTGTTGCGGTAAAATTATGGTACCGCTCAAGTTCAATGGAATTCATACGATACGAAATAATATCTGGCATTATTTCCTGACGGAGTCTTGATAACATAATAAATCCGCCATAATCAATATCGCTCCAATGATACCATATGCAATCTTTTGGCCGCGCTTTGGCTACTGCTTGCAAAAATATTCGCTTGCGTGGACTGTATTGGCCGCCGTGGTAAATGATCAATTCTGTTTCTTTTTTTACTTTCCTTATGTATTCAATATAGTTTGCCCGATTTTCTATTGTAATGATTGACTCAATAGATGCATCAATTATCAGACGTCCAGAATGCAAATCTGATGAAAACACTGTACCGCCACTTGGCAAGCAAGAAAAATCCACAAGTCCGGAGCTAAAAGATATGGATATCTTCCCGCAAAACTCGAATTGCTCCGGATACTTACCAATTCCAATTTGTCCCAATATATCCTCATCGGTTGTATCATCATCGTTATCCAAATATTTGCGCAATATACTCAAAAGCCGGGATTTTACAGATTGTTCGAACTTCTTTGAGTCGCCAAACGTTCGCAGTGAAAAAACTCGCTCCATGTACTCGGCTCCGTCTAATTTGTCAATCGCGGATATTGTCTGTAGCAAAAGTCCTCTTTCCTTGTCGTCGGCAGGGATAGCGCTTATGAGGCTACGTTTACGGGTTATTGCATCATACATATCCTGCAAAAATTCACGAGCCCATGGGGATTTTATATGGCATTGGACATTTGCCAATTCTGCGCATATTTTTTCGATAATATCGCTCTTGGGTTTTCTGCCTGCGACTTGATACGCTAACGATAAGTTATCAACATTCAACCATACCTTACCGATGATATGCCCGCGTTCTCCTTTCATCCAATCAAAGGAGAGTATATTTTTATCGGTTAAATTACCTACTGCTCGGTTAACAGAAATCCGGCGCTCACTTTGTTCGATATCATAGTAGGGAAAATCACTTTTGCCATCATTATAGAAATTTAGCATGATTCTGCGCGTGGGTTGTTTTTCATCTCTGAAAAAGATGCTTCGTTCATATTTATCCAGCAAGGCGTTCAGTATTCGCGTTTGAACAG
>Ga0153939_1000065_pt1 | contig 32882 bp, 27 predicted proteins | sample TSNJ023MetaG_FD_104734 | JGI IMG/M metagenome (GOLD analysis project Ga0153939, IMG submission 104734) | Attine ant fungus gardens microbial communities from New Jersey, USA - TSNJ023 MetaG | ecosystem: Host-associated > Fungi > Mycelium > Unclassified | place: USA: New Jersey, Brendan T. Byrne... | reverse complement strand
TTGCTTACGTTTGTTGCCAGCACCTGGGCCGACAGCTTTTTGGCCAGCGCCTCCAAGGTTGCCTTGCGCTTGATGCGGTAATCCCCGCAATCAACGGTAATGCGCAGGTAGTCGCCTTCAATCCGGTTGACCACCAGCCCGGTGAGATACTGAATGGAGTCCAGGGTTTCGCCCCGCCTGCCAATAATCATCCCCAACCCCGATCCCTGAATGCGTATATGCAAGCCGCCGTCCACCATCTCACTGCTCAATGCGGCACTGAGACCCATTTTTTTCAGTATCTCTTCCACGTACGCCTGGGCAACGGATTGCTTATCGCCATAATCCTGCGCGCCCTTCTGTACAACGTCCGCCCCGCGCGCTCTTTTCACATTTGGTACACACTCTTTTGGCGCCGGCTTTTCATCCGGAACCTCTTTGCACACCTTCACTTTAGCCGGAGTCGTTCTGAGTCCTAAAAAACCTTTTTTCGGCAAATCTATAATTTCCCATTCGATGTCATCCCTGGACCATCCCTGCTTTTCGCATGCGGACTCTATGGCCGCCTCCACCGATTTGCCTGTCTCTATCACTTCCTTAAGCATCTGCCCGACCTCCTCTCGTATTCAAACATCCATCAGATGTCCTCATCCGTTACGTCCACGTAAATCTCGCCGTATTTCTCCGCGTCCCGTCTGCGGGCCTCGGCCAGCTTGCGGCGATTCAATTCCTTTTGGCTCAGCTTGTCGGGATCGGCTTCGCCCTTCAGCGCGGCTTGCTTTCTCGCCTCAATGCGCTCCTGGCGCTCCCGTTCCTTGCGCTCTTCCTCTTCCTGCTTCATCTTTTCCGCCAGCTTTTTGGGGTTAAAGTATTTATGGATGACAAGGCTTTGTACAATTGCCACAAGGTTGGAGTAGAACCAGTAAAGGCCCACGCCCGCGGGTACGCTAAAGGAAATGACAGTGGACATCACCGGCATCATAAGCATCATGCTCTTCATACTGGCGCCGCCCGGCGCGTCCGCTCCTCCCATACCGCCTTGCTGTGTTTTCATCTGTATGATGGACATAAGGAGGGCGGAGCCGCCCGCCAATATGGGTATAAATATAAGGGGGTTAAATTCGCTGAATACACTTGTAAACATCGCCACTGTGGGCCGCTGTGACAAATCCATGGAAAAGAAGTTCAGATTGAGGCTTTGAATGGTTTCAACCCACTTTGCGCCCAAAATGCTGTATTTTTCAGGATTTTGCTGTAAATCGGTTATAATCACAAGCTGGTTTGTATTGAGTCCGGAGCGCTCCACATACCCGGCGGTGCCGGCAACAAGCTCCATGGCCTTGTTCAGCAGATCCGACGGCAAGCGTACAATATGCTTCAGCGGCTTGTAGATCACGTCGATAAGCCCAAACATGATCACCAGCTGAATGACCATGGGCAGGCACCCCGCCATGGGATTGTACCCCTCCTGCTGATAGAGCTTCATCGTCTCTTCATTGAGCTTTTCACGGTTCTTCGCATATTTTTTCTGCAGATCGTCTATTTTTGGACGCAACATCTGCATTTTAATGGTGGATTTCTGCTGCTTTAACGTGATGGGCAGCAATGCGAGACGCATGATAATAGTAAAAATAAGAAGAGATAGCGCATAGTTGTTTGTCAGCTGATAACACAGCCACATGGCCCATCCAAGGGGATAGCCCACAATCGTATAGATATAGTCCATTATTGCACTCATGAATTGTCCTCCGCGATTCAATTTGAGGATATATACCCCGTTACAGATAAAACGTTTATCCCTAACGCAGTATATGGCAGCAGGTGTCCGGAACCGGGTCGTATCCACCCGGATGAAAGGGATGGCATTTCAGAATTCGTTTAAACGCAAGAAAACCGCCCCGTATCGCCCCGTGCTTTTCAATGGCTTGCAGCGCGTAGGTGGAACAGGTCGGATAAAATCTACAGCAAGGCCTTTTTAATGGTGAAATAAACTTGCGGTAAATGGTGATAAAAAAAAGCAGTACATGTTTCATATCCTATCCTTTTTTCAGGGGCATAGGCTCTTTACAGCCTTTCTTAAAGCGGCCTTCACTGTTTGCATTTTCACAAAAACCGCTTTTTTACGGGCGACAATCACCATTTCCAGACCTGTGGGTATATCCGGCTCCAACAGCCGGTACGCCTCGCGGATCAAACGCCGCGCGCGGTTGCGCTCCACGGCATTTCCAATTTTCTTGCTGGCGGTAATTCCAAGAACATTGTGATCGCCTTTTATTCTGTGCAGATAGACGACAAGATAGGGAGTAATAAAGCTTTTCCCCGTTCGGTAGAGCCGCTGGAAAGCGTATTGCTTGTTGAGCGATATTGTTTTAATCATATTTTTTGCCGTCCCATATCGCCGTAATCATTTAGTCCCACTGCTTGTCCGCAGCCTCTCATAAAAAGAAAGACCACAATGTATTGTGGCCGCAAATTAATGGGTGAGGCGCGCCCTGCCCTTCGCCCTTCTGGAGGCAAGCACTTTTCTACCATTTCTGTTTTTCATTCTTTTGCGAAAGCCATGCTCTTTTTTTCTCTGCAGCTTTTTTGGCTGATAAGTTCTTTTCATGCAAAACCCTCCTTTCGAGGTAACCTTTTGAAGTACCATTATAGCCTATCGAACGGCTCTGTGTCAACAAAGAATTTTACTGAATTTATTTTGAGAGGGTGATAAATCACCCCTCCGGCGGGCGTGCCGAAGCTGTTACCGGCCATCTCCCCCAAAATCACTCATTATTATATATATCTAATTTTACTGTGGAAAACCTTGAAAACATCCGCAATTTATGTTAAAATAATTTTGGTTGAAAATTGCGAAAATGAATCTTTTCCACCGCGTTTTTTACTGATATGTGTGAATGCGAATCAACTTTTTCCTCTTTCTTTTAAGGTTGATTCTCTATACTCACTGCGCAGAGCGGCTTTGGTTACGAACAGCCGCTTTTTTGATTGCATTGTACAAAGGATAAGGAGAGTCTAAATGGAATCGCTGGAGTCGTTCAGTCAGGTATTTACTTTGGTTAAGGACCAGTGCAAGGAAAATCTGTCGGAAATTGCCTATTCACTTTGGATCAAAGACATAAAAGCCGAGCAGCTAAAGGATTCCACTGCATTTTTAAAGGTGTCCTCCATCTTTAAAAAAAATATTGTGGAGGAAAAATATCTGGACATGCTGGAAAAAATTTTAGAGGAGATATTGGGCTTCCACGTTGATGTGGTGATCCTATGCCCCGACGCGGCGGAGGAAAAAGAAAAAAAGCCCCTCCTGTCGGAAGTGTCCTCCCCCCTCACACCCGGTGTGGAATCCCAATACACCTTCAACACCTTTATTGTGGGCTCCTCCAATAAATTTGCCCACGCCGCCACCCAGGCCGTGGCCGCAAACCCTGCCAACGCCTACAACCCCCTGTTTATCTACGGCGCCTCCGGTCTCGGCAAAACCCATCTTCTCTATGCGGTTTGCAATGAGATCACAAAAAATGTCGCCGATAAAAAGCTGCCAGAAAAAAAGATGCTCTTCGTTAAGGGCGAGGAATTCACAAACGAGCTTGTGGACGCTATCTACCGGGAAACCACAAAAAGCTTCCACGACAAGTACCGTTTCGCCGATGTTTTGCTGGTGGATGACATTCAGTTTATCGCCGGTAAGGAGCGCACTCAGGAGGAATTCTTCCACACCTTTAATTCCCTGTACCAGGACGGCAAACAAATTATCCTCACCTCCGACCGCCCCCCCAAGGAGATAAAAACCTTGGAAGACCGGCTGCGCACCCGCTTTGAGTGGGGCCTTATCGCCGACATACAGGCCCCGGATTTCGAGACGCGCATCGCCATCATCAAACGCAAGGCGGAGCTTCTGGAACTGGAGATATCCACCGAGGTTGCCGAATACATCGCCAACCGCCTGAAAACAAATATCCGCCAGCTGGAGGGCGTGGTAAAAAAGCTCAAGGCCTACAAGCTGCTGGAAAACTCTCCCCCTTCCATTATGGTAGCCCAAAACGCTATCCGCGACATCCTGAACGACAACCAGCCCGTTCCCGTCACAATAGACCGCATCATCACCGAGGTAGGGCGCACCTACGGCATATCCCCCACCGACATCCGCTCCAACAAGCGCAGCGCCAACATCTCCTCCGCCCGTCAGATATCAATTTACGTAGTGCGTGAAATCACCCAAATTTCCATGAGCGCTATCGGCATCGAATTCGGGGGCAGAGACCACTCCACCATTGTCTACGCCGTTCAACAGGTGGAGAAGCACATCAAAAAGGACCCCCATTACAAGGAAACCATTGAGGATATCATCAAAAATATACGCAACAGCTGAACAAATTTATTTTCCACAAAGGGCAGAGGCCCTTCCAATCCGTATTGTATAAGCAGAACAGGGGGATTCCCCAACAAAAGCAGCAGCCTGGTGGAAAGTATTTTCCACCGGTGGAAAATACAATTTACAGAAAAAAATTATAGTGAGGACTTTTCATAATTTTTTTCACACATTCTCAACATCATTCCATCGGTATTCACAAGAATATACTTTCGATTCCCCTTTATCAACATCTCCCGATTTACTCCACCTGTGTTTTTTTGTCCACAACCCTCCATTTTTGCTTTGAAATAAACAGATTCACAGACATTCAACTTTTACCGACGCCCTACTACTACTACTAAATTATAATACGTTATCTTTTCAGGAACACGCAAGAAAAAAGAAGGGATTTCCTTTTCCACAAACGAAACAGTTGAGGAGTGTATTCCATGAAACTCATATGCGATAAAATTAAGCTCAGCGAAGCGGTGACAAATGTTTCCCGTGTGATTCCCTCCAAAAGCAGCATCCCCTCTCTGGAGGGCGTGCAGCTTCGGGCGTCCAATGGCAAGCTGCTGCTCACCGGTTACGACATGGAGGCCGGGATCACCACGGAGATCGACGCCAGCATTCAAGAGGAGGGCGGAATCGTCCTCTCCGCCAGACTGTTTTCCGATATGCTCCGCAAAATGGCGGGGGATGAAATCTACATATCCACCAACGAAAAATATCTCACCGAAATCAATTGCGGCCACACCGAATTCACAATACTGGGCACCCCCTCCGATGAATTTCCCGAACTGCCGGAGATAGAAAAAGGGGCAGGCGTGCACATTTCCCAGGGAACGCTGAAATCCATGATCGACCAGACGCTGTTTGCCGTGGCGATGACGGACAACAAGCCCGTGCACACAGGCTCCCTCTTTCAAATAGAGGGAGACGAGCTCACTGTCGTATCGGTGGACGGGTACCGGCTGGCCCTGCGCAAAAGCTTTATAAAAAGCGACGAGCCCTTCTCCTTTGTGGTGCCGGGAAAGGCGTTGTCGGAGATTTCAAAGCTGCTCAGCGAAGACGAGAAAAAGGAAGTCTCCATTGTGGTGAGTAAACGACACATTGTTTTTCAAATTGAAAGCTACTCTGTGGTGTCCAGGCTTTTGGAGGGTGAATTTCTCGATTACAAAAATTCCATTCCCAGCGGGGGGAAAACCGAGGTGCGCCTGCAGACACGCGCGTTTATTGACAGCGTGGAGCGGGTATCACTGCTCATTTCCGACAGGCTGCGCAGCCCTTTGCGCGTAAAATTTGAGGAGTCGGAGATTAAGATATTTTGTTCCACCTCCATCGGGCGCTCCTACGACGAGCTGCCATGTTCCCTGACCGGGGAAGGTGTGGAGATGGGCTTCAACAATAAATATTTGCTGGATGCGCTGAAGGCGGCCGGCAGCGACGAAGTGCGCATAGAAATCAGCGGTCCTCTTTCACCCATTAAGGTATTGCCGCCCCAGGGAGAGGAATTTTTGTTTCTGGTGCTGCCGGTGAGGTTAAAAAATGAAGCGTGAGGCAATTGTCATCCACACGGCCTTTATAAGGCTGGACGCGCTGCTGAAATTCGCGGGGATAGCCGGTACCGGCGGTCATGCCAAGGAGCTCATCGCCCAAGGGACGGTGTTCGTCGACGGACAAGTGTGCCTGGAACGGGGAAGAAAGATATACCCCGGAGCTTTGGTAGCTACAGAATTGCGGGAATTAGAGGTCGTGGGCGGTGAGGGTTGACAGCTTGCAGGCTTCGAATTTTCGCAATCTGCGGGAGATTGGCTTTTCCCCATCCCAGGGCGCCAACATTGTTTATGGCGACAACGCCCACGGAAAAACCAATCTGCTGGAGGCAATTTGGCTCTTTACCGGCGCCCGCAGCTTTCGGGGAAGTAAGGACGCAGAAATGGTTTTGGCGGGGGAGAACGTCACCTCGCTGCAAATAGGCTTTTATGCCCATCAGCGGGCGCAAACCGCCTCCATCCATTTTAACGAGGGGAAAAAGCGCACGCTTCTCAATGAGATAGTTATGGAACGGACCGGCGATTTGGCCGGTGCGTTTTGCGCCGTGGTGTTTTCGCCCGATCATCTGTCCCTTGTCAAGCAAGGGCCGGAAACGCGGCGCAAGCTGTTGGATGTATCTCTGTGTCAGGCGTATCCCAAATATATGAAGGTGCTGGAGGGCTACAACAAGGCGCTGCGGCAGCGCGGGTTTCTTTTGCGGGATATATTTGTCCATCCGGAGCTGTTGGATACGCTGGAGGTCTGGGACAAGGTGCTGTGCGACTACGGCTCCTATATCAGCTGGATGCGCGCGCGCTACTCACTGAAGCTTGGCCGGTACGCCCGGGAAATATACGACGGCATATCCAAGGGGCGCGAGAGATTCCAGTCCACGTTTGTGTGCAGCGCCGGTAAAATTGAGAGCGGCGCCACCCGCCAGGACGTGCGGGCGATTTTTGAAAAAAAGATGGCGGAAAACCGCCAAAGGGATATTCGGCACGCGGTCACCTCGGCTGGGTGTCACCGGGATGATCTGGATATCACCGTGGGCGGGCTTTCCGCCCGGTCCTTTGGCTCCCAGGGCCAGCAGAGAAGTTGTATATTGGCGTTAAAATTGGCAGAATGTGGCATACTAGAGGAGAGGAACGGGGAGCCCCCCGTTATTCTGCTGGACGACGTGATGAGTGAATTGGATGAGGGGCGGCGCTCCTATCTCTTAAATCAGCTCACTGGAAAACAGGTGTTTATCACCTGCTGCGACGCCCTGTCATTTTCGGGTCTGGAGGGCGGCAGTGTATTTCAAATGAAAAACGGTCAAATAAGGCCGGAGCTATAGTCGAGGCCATTTAAAAGGGTGAGCGGAAAAACAGCCGCAAGGCCGCCACGATTTTGGATGGCTTCGACTATAGAGGGAGGATTGTGCGGTGTATCTGTATTTGGGAAGGAACAAGGTTGTTTTGACGGATGAGGTCGTAGGTATCTTTGATTTGGAAAACACATCGGTGAGCCGGCTGACAAAGGGCTATCTTGCAAAGGCGCAAAAAAGCGGGGATGTCTGTGCCGTGAGCACCGAGCTTCCCAAAAGCTTTGTTGTAGCCGGCCGAAAAAATAAACAAACCGTATATATATCACAGATTTCAACGGCAACACTCAAAAAAAGGAGTGGTACCCTCAGTGATTTCTCCAAACAGAAGGGATGATGGTGGATATGCTAGAGAATGGAGTTCAAGATAATAACGTATACGATGAAAATCAAATCCAGGTGCTGGAGGGTCTGGAGGCCGTCCGCAAGAGGCCGGGCATGTACATCGGCACAACGGGGCCAAAGGGACTGCATCATCTGGTTTATGAAATTGTGGATAACTCCATCGACGAGGCGTTGGCGGGCTTTTGCGACCGCATAAATGTGGAGATTCTCCCCGGTGAAATCATTGTTGTCTCGGACAATGGGCGCGGCATTCCCGTGGGTATACAACCAAAAATGGGCATTCCCGCCGTGACGGTGGTGTTTACCGTGCTTCACGCCGGCGGTAAATTTGGCGGAGGCGGCTACAATGTTTCCGGCGGACTTCACGGGGTGGGTGCGTCGGTGGTCAACGCCTTGTCGCAGTGGCTGGAGGTGGAGGTTTGTGACGGCGAGCACCGCTATTACCAGCGCTATGAGAAGGGAATACCCGTGGAGGACTTGGCCATAACCGGCGACACAACGGATGTGGGCACAAAAATAGCTTTCCGAGCGGATTCCGATATATTTGAGGAGGTCCGGTACGACTTTAACATCCTTCTGGACCGCCTGCGGGAGCAAGCCTTTCTCAATGCGGGCCTCACTATTGTCCTCACCGACCGGCGGGAGGTGGAGCCGGTGGTCAAGGAGTTGAAATACGACGGAGGCATCGTCTCCTTTGTGGAGCACATCCACAAAAAAAAGGCGATGCAAACCATCCACGATGAGATCATTTTCCTCAGCGCCCAGTCCGATACGAGAAGCGCCGAGGTGGCCATTCAGTACAACGACAGCTACAACAGCTTGCTGCTGAGCTTTGCCAACAACATTCATACCCACGAGGGGGGCACCCACGAGCTGGGGTTTAAAAACGCCCTAACCCGCGTGATGAACGATTACGCCCGCAAAAACAACATACTCAAGGAAAAGGATCAAAATCTCACCGGCGACGACGTGCGGGAGGGTATCACCGCTATCATCTCCGTTAAGCTGCAGGAGGCCCAATTTGAGGGGCAGACCAAGGGCAAGCTGGGCAATACGGAGATACGAGGCCTGGTGGAGAACATGATGTACGACAAGCTCACCACACACTTTGAGGAAAATCCCGCCGTGGCCCGCGCCATCCTGGACAAATGCCTCAGCGCCTCCCGGGCCCGGGAGGCGGCGCGCAAGGCAAGGGAGATGACGCGGCGTAAATCGGCGCTGGAATCCGCAAATCTGCCCGGCAAGCTGGCGGACTGCATCAACAAAGACAACGAGACTACAGAAATATATATTGTCGAGGGGGATTCGGCGGGCGGCTCCGCTAAAAGCGGTCGCGACCGCACCTTCCAGGCAATTCTTCCGCTGTGGGGAAAAATGCTCAACGTGGAAAAATCACGACTGGACAAGGTGTATGGCAACGACAAGCTCATGCCGGTGATCACCGCTCTCGGCTGCGGCATGGGAGAGGAATTCGATTTGGAAAAGCTGCGTTATGGGCGCATCATCATCATGGCCGACGCCGACGTGGACGGCTCCCACATCCGCACTCTGCTGCTCACCTTTTTCTTTCGCTTTATGAAGCCCCTGGTGGAGGCGGGACGCATTTACATTGCCCAGCCGCCGCTGTATAAGCTGAGCCGGGGAAAAATGGTGCGTTACGCCTACTCCGACCGGGAGAGGGACAAATATATGCGGGAGATAAACCCCGAGGGCACCGGCAAGGTGGAAATCCAGCGCTACAAGGGCCTGGGTGAGATGGACCCGCTGCAGCTTTGGGAGACCACCATGGACCCCCAAAACCGAATTATCCTGCAGGTGGGTCTCCAGGACGCCATGGCGGCCGACGAGATTTTCACCATACTCATGGGCGACAAGGTGCAGCCCCGCCGGGAATTTATTGAACAAAACGCAAAATATGTCCGCAACCTGGACGTATAGGCAATGCGGGGGTGCGCGCTATGAACACAAATCCCCGATACCGGCTCACCTACGCCATCTCACCGGAGGATTTCACCGAAGCCAGCTCCTTTATGGGAAGGGAAGTGTCCAAAAAGCTCAGCCTGCGCTGGGTGGTTATGGGATCGTTTTTTTCCATCTTTGGGGTGAGCTTCCTGTTGTATTTGCTGTTTTCCACGGTGATTCAAGAGCGCAAGCTCTACCTGCTGGCGGCGGTGCTGCTCCTCATTGGCGTGTACAATATCCTCTGCTACACACTGCTGTATCCACGTTCGCTTCCAAAAAGGGCGCTGCGGGTTTGGCGTAAAAGCGATTATCTGCAACAGCCGGTGACGCTTACTTTTTACAATGACTACATCCAAGAGGAGAGCGCCAACGGCGATAACCGGCTGCAATGGCAGGCGGTGAAGCTGGTGCGGGAGACGCCCACATTCTACGCCATACTGTTTACCCGCAACAGCGGCATTGTCATTCCCAAAGGGAAGGTGCCGACAGAGGAACGGGAGGAGCTGGACGAAATATTGCGCGAGGCACAGGATAAATTTGGAAAGCAGCGCCTGTTCCACGACCCGGAGAAGCCGTGTTAAGGATTACGCTGTCAACAATCTGAGAAATGGAGCAAAAGCGGATGGACAACCTTGAAGAACGAATTATTCAGGTAGATATCGAAGACGAAATGAAAAAATCCTTTTTGGATTATTCCATGTCGGTTATCGTCAGCCGGGCGCTGCCCGATGTGCGGGACGGTCTGAAGCCGGTGCACCGCCGCATTTTATACACCATGTATGAAAACGGCCTGTATCCGGAAAAGGCCTACCGCAAATGCGCGGATACCGTAGGCTCTGTACTGGGGCGGTATCATCCCCACGGTGACGCCAGCGTGTACGACGCGCTGGTGCGTCTGGCGCAGGATTTTTCTCTGCGGTATACCTTGGTTGACGGGCACGGAAATTTCGGATCGGTGGACGGCGATCCCGCGGCGGCCTACCGGTACACCGAAGCGAAAATGAGCAAAATGTCCATGAACATGCTCACCGACATCGACAAGGAAACGGTGGATTTTGCCCCCAACTACGACGACCGCCTCAAGGAACCGTCCGTGCTTCCCGCGCGGTTTCCCAATCTGCTGGTCAACGGCTCCATGGGAATTGCCGTGGGTATGGCCACCAATATTCCCCCCCACAACCTCAAAGAGGTCATCGACGGCGTGTGCCTGCTCATCGACAACCCCGAGGCGACGCTGGATGAGCTGATGGAGTGCATCAAGGGGCCGGATTTCCCCACCGGGGGCATCATCATGGGCCGGGCGGGCATCCGCGCCGCCTACGCCACCGGCCGCGGAAAAATCACCGTGCGGGGCCGGGCGGAAATTGTGGAGACAAAATCCGGCCGTCAGCAAATTGTGGTAAACGAGCTGCCCTATATGGTCAACAAGGCGCGGCTGATTGAACATATCGCCGATTTGGTCAAGGACAAACGGGTGGAGGGGATCTCCAATATCGCCGACCACTCCGACCGCGACGGCATGCATATTGTCATTGATTTGCGCCGGGACGCCAACGCCCAGGTGGTGCTCAACCAGCTCTACAGCTACAGCCAGCTCCAGGCGGGCGAGGGCGTCATTATGCTGGCGCTGTCCGGCGGCGAACCCAAGGTGATGAAGCTCCACGACATGCTGCAGGAATACATCAATTTCCAGAGCCAGATCATCACGCGGCGGGTGCAGTACGATTTGCGGAAGGCCCGGGAGCGCGCCCATATTATAGAAGGTCTTATTATCGCCCAGGACAACCTGGACGAGGTGGTGAACATCTTCCGCAGCTCCAAGACCACACAGGAGGCCAAGGATCGTCTCATGGAGAGGTTCGGGCTGTCCGAGGAGCAGGCGCAGGCCATCGCGCAGATGACCATGAGCCGGCTCACCGGACTGGAACGCCAGAAGCTGGAGGACGAGTTTGCGGAGCTCAAAACAAAAATTTCGGAATTTGAGGCTATCCTCGCCGACCGCGAAAAGGTGCTGGCCATTATCAAGGAGGAGCTGGGCCAAATCCGCCAGAAATTTGGCGACGAGCGCCGCACGGAGATTCAGTCCGTCAGCGGCGAAATGGATATTGAGGACCTCATCCCCGTGGAGGACTGTGTCATCACCCTCACCCATTACGGCTATATCAAGCGCCAGACCATGGACACCTACAAGATCCAGCGCCGGGGAGGGCGCGGCATAAGCGGTATGAGCCAGCGGGAGGAGGACCTTGTGGAGGAGTTGTTCATCGCCTCCACCCACGACTACATTATGTTCTTTACGAGCAAGGGGCGCTGTTTCCGGATCAAGGCTTACGAAATCGCCGAGTCCAGCCGCGCTGCCAAGGGAACCAATGTGGTGAACCTGCTGCAGATAGACGGCGGCGAAAAAATCACCGCCATGATCAAGGTGCAGCAGCACGACCAGGAAGGCTATCTGGTCATGCTCACGGTAAACGGCATCATCAAGCGCACCCACCTCTCCCAGTACCGCAATGTGCGCCGTCACGGCCTCATCGCCATCTCCCTGGATGAGGGCGACGAGCTTTGCGGCGTGCGCCACACCGTGGGCGACAACGAGCTGATTGTGGCCACCCGCAAGGGCATGGCCATCCGCTTTAACGAGCAGGACGCCCGCGCGCTGAGCCGCACCGCCCGGGGCGTCAAAGCCATTACACTGGGCAGCGGAGACAGCGTTGTGGACTTTGCCCGGCTGCGGGAGGGCGCCACGCTGCTCACCATTTCCCAGGGCGGCGCGGGGCGGCGCACCAAGCTGGAGGAATTCCGCCTGCAAAGCCGCGGCGGCAAGGGCATTCGCAATTACTACACCGACCGCAATACACTGGTGGCGGGCGTAAAAATAGTGGACGAGAATGACGAGGTGTTCATCATCAGCGACGACGGCGTCATTATACGCGTGCCGGTGAACCAAATCACCGTGCAGTCCCGTTACGGCGGCGGTGTGCGGGTGATGCGGCTGGACGAGGGCAGCCACGTGGTCACACTGGCCCGGGCCGCACGGGACCAGGTGGAGGACGGCGAGGAAGAGGATACAGAGGCCGGAACAACCCCGGTTCCAAGTGAGCCGGATACGCAGACGTCTGCGGAGACGCCTGAAACGGCTGATTCAGAGGAATAATCAACGCATGGAGGGTGTTGCGGGCGAATGAGCTTTGTAGCATCCTCTTTCTTTTTTCGATTTTAAAGTTGATTCACTGTATCATTGCCCGTCCATAGCTTAATTGTTATAAATTGGGAATATATTCCTTTCTCCGAACAGGTTATTTTTTGGAACAAACTGTGCAAAATAGTAGCGGACCAAACGGCTGGGTTGCTCCACCGATTTGGCAATCACCGCGTATGTATTCCATTTTACTATGGAATGCGTTCCCGACAAAATTGAATTATGGAGGAAAATGGCCATGAAGTTTGCAAAGATTTTTGCAGTAGTTACGGTAGTTATGCTGGCACTGAGCGGTTGTACAACCAGGGGGAACAACACGAATTCCACTGTCAGCAATGCGGCGAATGCCGTATCGAACGCCACCGATAAGGTTGATGAGGGGGTTTCCAGGGTAGAGGACATTCTTGACGGAGACAACGACGATATGACCTCCCCGGATGAGTCCGTTTATGATGATGATATCAGCGCTATTGACGATGGCGGGACAATAGTCTCGAGGGATGAGAACGCATTGGATAACACATCCGTAGCAGCTGCTATGAGCACCGATTTCGCTGAAATCGGTGCTCTTGATGCTACGAAACAAAGTGAGTTTCCCGGCGGCCCGGTGGACGAAAAAAACCGTCCCAGCGGCCCGCTGCTGTATCAGGAAAAATACAAGGATCTGGACGCGCTGTTTATCGTTCCGGAGTCGGATAAGATCTATCTTACATTTGACGAGGGGTACGAAAACGGCTATACCGGCAAGCTGCTGGATACCCTAAAGGAAAAAAATGTTAAAGCTGTTTTTTTTATCACATACGATTACGCCACCACCCAGCCGGAGCTTGTACAGCGCATGATCAAAGAGGGTCATGTACTGGGCAATCATTCCACCAAGCACAAGAGCTTCCCGGATTTGCCGCTGGAGGAGGCCGCCAAGGATATCCTGCTGCTGCACGATTATATGAAGGAAAAATACAATTATGAGATGTTCCTTTTCCGCCCGCCCATGGGTGAATTCAGCGATCAGACCCTGGCGCTGGTTAAGTCCCTGGGATACAAAAGCGTGTTTTGGAGCTTTGCCTATTTGGATTATGAGGTGGACAATCAACCGCTGACCATTGAGGCGGTGGATAAAATCACAAGCAAGGCGCACCCGGGGGCGATATATCTGCTCCACGCCGTTTCCAAAACCAACAGCATGGTGTTGGGCGAGTGCATCGACGTGCTGCAAAAGCAGGGCTATGAATTTGCCGTTTGGCAGAAATAACAAGATATCGTTTTTACCTTATATAATAAACAGCCCGCCTGTTGATATGCACAAGCGGGTTGTTTTTTTCTTGGACATCCACCATTTATATGGTATACTGTGATAAAAGATAAAAGGTGGTGCGAACATGGCCGAAAACAATTATTCCAGGATCACTCCGGAAATAAAAAAATTAGCGGAAATGTGTATTGCGCAAAAAATTCCCAATGAGCTATATGCGGAATACAAAGTGTTTCGGGGACTCAGGGACCTGAATGGAAACGGCGTCTTGACGGGGCTGACCAACATCTCCAGCGTCACCGCGAAAAAAATAGTGGACGGCAAGGAGGTACCGGCGGACGGCCGCTTGTATTACCAGGGCATCAATATCGAGGAAATTGTCGCCGGTTTTATCAAGGAGAATCGTTTTGGGTACGAGGAGACGGTTTACCTGCTGTTGTTCGGCCATTTGCCCAATAAAGCCGAACTGGCCGATTTCAGCCGCCTGCTCAATGAGTATTGTTCGCTTCCGCCCAAATTCACACGGGATATCATCATGAAGGCCCCCAGCAGCGACATGATGAACACCCTGGCCCGCAGTGTTTTGACCTTGTATTATTACGACGACAAGCCGGATGACACCTCCATTGCCAACGTGTTGCGGCAATGCTTGCAGCTAATCGCCCAGTTTCCGTTATTGGCGGTATACGGTTACCACGCCTACAATCATTATGAAAAGGATCAGAGTCTCATTATCCATCAACCCGATCCGTCGCTGTCCTTTGCCGAGAACATATTGCACATATTGCGCCCGGATCAGCAGTACACCGCGCTGGAGGCCCGGATTCTCGATTTGTCCATGGTGCTGCACGCCGAGCACGGCGGCGGAAACAACTCGTCCTTTACGGTGCATGTCGTATCCTCCTCCGGCACGGATACCTACAGTGCCATGGCGTCGTCGCTGGGCAGCCTGAAGGGCCCCCGCCATGGCGGCGCGAATATCCGCGTGGTAAAAATGATTGAGGATATGAAGGAGCATATCGACAATTGGGAGGATGAAGGCCAGGTGGCCGATTACCTGAAAAAGCTGCTGCACAAGGAGGCCTATGACCGCTCCGGGCTTATCTATGGAATTGGACACGCCGTGTATTCCCTCAGCGATCCCCGCGCCCTGGTGTTTGAACGGTTTGTTCAAATGCTCAGCGCCGACAAGGGGCGGGAGGATGAATACAAGCTGTATGCAACGGTGGCGCGCCTGGCGCCTGAGATTATCGCCACAGAGCGCAAGATGTATAAGGGGGTATCGGCGAATATTGATTTTTACAGCGGCTTTGTGTACGAAATGCTGGGCCTTCCCATGGAGCTGTACACCCCTATATTCGCCATGTCCCGCATAGCGGGCTGGAGCGCCCACCGCATTGAGGAGCTGGCAAGCGGGGGCAGGATTATCCGCCCCGCCTATAAAAGCGTGGCCAGCTTAAGGTCCTATGTCCCGCTGGAGGAACGCGAGTAACCGAACCTTTGTTGTTCCCGTAATTTTAGATTGGTATAGTAATTCAACTTCAAAATACTATTATTTTGAAGTTGATTCACTATATAAGGCAAGGGGGCCTTCCATGGAAAAAAATCTAAAAAATTATTTCAAGCTGTTCAAATCCACCTTCTTTTTGAGCGCCTTTACCTTCGGCGGCGGATATGTCATTATCCCTCTGATGAAAAAGAAATTTGTGGACGAATTGGGGTGGCTGGAAGAAGAAGAAATGCTGAACATAGCGGCGATGGCGCAATCCTCGCCGGGAGCGATGGCGGTCAATGCCTCTATTCTGGTGGGCTGGCGGCTGATGGGCATCTCCGGGGCGCCGGTGGCGATTTTGGGTACCGTATTGCCGCCGCTCATCATCCTGTCGGTAATCTCGCTGTTTTACGCCGCGTTCCGGGACAACGGCATAGTGAGCGCCGTGTTAAAAGGTATGATGGCCGGAGTATGCGCGGTCATTTTTGACGTTGTAATCACGATGGGCGGCAAGGTTATCAAGGCCAAAAAGCTGCTGCCCATCCTCATCATGGCGGGTGCCTTCCTCATCTACTTCGTGTTGCGCGTCAACATCATTTACATCATTCTGTTCAGTGGTACATTGGGGGCGCTGGTGAGCCTGCATGACAAGAAAACGGGAAAGGATCATATATAGGGCATGATTTACCTTCAACTGTTTTGGAGCTTCTTTCAAATTGGGTTGTTCAGCTTCGGCGGAGGCTTTGCCGCCATGCCGCTGATACAAAGTCAGGTGGTGGATATCCACGGTTGGTTAACCCTCACCGAGTTTACAGACCTCATCACCATTTCGGAAATGACGCCCGGCCCCATCGCCATCAACTCGGCAACCTTTGTGGGAACGCAAATAGCGGGCTTGGGTGGGGCGCTGGTGTCCACTTTCGGTTGCATCCTGCCCTCCTGCATCATCGTGTCACTGCTGGCGTGGCTATACGGGAAATACAAGGAATTGGTGGTAATCAAAGGAGTGCTGGCGGGTCTGCGGCCAACGGTGGTGGCATTAATCTTTTCGGCAGGGCTGTCCATACTCGTGCTGTCCTTTTGGGGGCAGAGGGGCTTCACATGGGATATATTGTCCATCGATTTTATCGCCGTTGCCTTGTTTGCGGCAGGGCTGTTCCTGCTGCGAAAATTCAAGCCGAACCCCATCTTTATCATGCTGGGCAGCGGCGTAATCGGCGGAGTCTGCTATTTGTTGTTTTGAAGTTGCTTCCCTCTAACACAAAAAACGATCGGATGTCATCCGGATCGTTTTTTGTGTTTCAGGCAATTTTTATTTTTATATCATTGCAAACCATACTATATAGTAATTCAACTTTTTCCTCTTTCTTTTTTCGATTTTAAAGTTGATTCACTATACTGCCACGCGAGCTTCCCCATTTTTACACCTCAATTCAATTGCATTTGTCTTGCCACCATGAATATATCATATTACACGTATAATATCAACGTTTGATATTATTATTTGGTAAAGTGACGGATTTCCTACCTATTTTACCGAATTGTCACATTGTTTTGCGGCGGCCCGGGCGATATAATGGACATACTAGGGCAAACGTGCCCAAACGTATAGGCGGTGGTTTTCCGCCAAAACCGACGAACTTGATTGGAGGATTACTATGATGAGAAAAAGGAATCTCAGCTTGTGTTTAATCTTTATTTTGATTTTAGCCTTGTTTGCGGGCTGCGGAGGCGGCGCGGGGACCAACTCCCAGGAGCCGGCGGCAGCCGCCGGTTCGGAAGCTGCCGGAGACGCGGCAGCGGAACCGGGGACACCGGCCACCACCGGCGGGTCGATGACCCTGTACTACTCCCACTCGGCGGAGTGGTCGGACGCGCTGATCAAGGAGTTTCAGGATAAGACCGGCATTCAGGTGGACATGGTGGGCGCCGGGACGGGGGAGCTTGTCAGCCGCATGATCGCTGAAAAGGCCAATCCCCAGGGCGATGTGCTGTGGGGTGGCGTCGTCGACACCTACGAGCCCATCCCCGAACTGCTGGAACCCTACGTCTCCGCCGAAGCCGGCGCGCTGGACCCCACCTGTGTCAGTTCCGGCAACACCTACTACGGCTGGGACATCGAGCCCATGGTCATCATGTATAACACCAAGCTGGTCAGTGAGGAGGACGCCCCCAAGGGCTGGCTGGACCTGCTGGATCCTAAGTTTAAGGGCCAGATCGCCTGTGTGGACCCCACCACCTCCTCGTCTTCCTTCGGCGCCCTGATGGGGGCCATCATGGCCCTGGGCAAGGACGACGGCAAGGGGTACGAGTATGTTGGCAAGCTGGTGGAAAACCTGGACGGCAAAATCGGCACCAGCTCCTCCACCAACATCAAGCTGGTGGCGGACGGGGAATACGCCGTGGGTATTACCTATGAGGAGGGCGCCCTGCGCTATATCGCCGCCGGAGCGGATATGCAGGTGGTGTACCCCGAGGAGGGTACCAACCCCAGCCCCAGCGGGATCGCCGTGATCAAGGGCTGCCCCAACCCGGAAAACGCCAAGCTCTTTGTGGATTTTATCCTCAGCAAGGAGGCCCAGTCCCAGTTGGGGGCGATTCACCGCCGCACCGCACGCACCGACATTCCCAGCGCCGAGGGCATGGTGCCCTTGGACGAGATCGCCCAGGTGGACTACGATCTGCAGTGGGTGGCGGAGCACAAGGAGGAGTTCAACCAGCTGTGGCGGGATCTGGTGACCCAGTAATATTCGTGTAAACACCCTGCAAGTAAATTCCAGCCCGGCGCATTTTGGGCCGGGCTGGAATTACTTGTAAATTCAACCCAATTTGTGTCTTGGAGGAAATGAGGATTTCACATGAGCCATAAAGTATCCATTCGCGGCGTGGTTAAGGAATACGGCGCGTTCCGGGCGGTGGACGACATCAGCCTTGAAATCGGGGAGGGGGAGCTTTTTACCCTACTGGGCCCGTCCGGCTGCGGAAAAACAACCTTGCTGCGCATGATCGCGGGATTTAACGACATAGGCGCCGGGGAGATCCTGTTTGACGAAGAGGTGATCAACCACGTCCCGGCCCACAAGCGGAATATCGGCATGGTATTCCAGAACTACGCCATCTTCCCCCACCTGACCGTCAAGCAAAACGTGGCCTACGGGCTCAAGGCCCGGTCGGTCAAGGGCGCGGAGCTGGAACAGCGCATTAAGGAAGGCTTGGAGCTGATGCAGATTGAGGCTTATCAGGACCGCTCCCCTTCCCAGCTGTCCGGCGGGCAGCAGCAACGGGTGGCCCTGGCCCGCGCCACGGTGATCCACCCGGGGGTGCTGCTGATGGACGAACCCCTGTCCAACCTGGACGCCAAGCTGCGGGTGCAGATGCGCACCAGCATCAAAAAAATGCAGCGCGGCCTCAACATCACCACCATCTACGTCACCCACGACCAGGAGGAGGCCCTGGCCATCTCCGACCGCATCGCCGTCATGCAAAACGGCAAGGTGGAGCAGGTGGGCAGTCCCCATGAGATCTACAAGTGCCCGGCCAGCAAATTTGTGGCCTCCTTTATCGGCACCTCCGGGTTTCTCCCCGGCGTGGCCAATGGGGACGGCGTCGTGATCGGGGAAAAAAAGCTGCCCCTGAGGCTGCGGGATGGCTACACCGGGGAGGTCCAGGTGGCGGTGCGCCCCGAGTACATCACCCTGCGGGAAGCCCAGGCGGGGGAAATCTGCGGCGAGATCGCCATGACTACATTTCTCGGCGACTTTGTCAACTACGAGGTCCAGCTGGAGGGCGGTATGATTTTAGAGGCCAACGAATACACCAAGGACACCGGCGTCATCCGGCCCATCGGCCAGAAGGTAAGCTTGCACCTTGATCTGGAAAATATCAGCGTGTTCGATTCCTCCCAAGCGGGTGTGCTGTTATGAGCGCCCCGGCAAAAACCGGGCGCCGGGGCCTGGGAGCGAAGCTCCGGGACAAGATGAACTTTTGGAATTTCGTGATTCTTGCCACGCTGATCCTGTCCGTGATCTTCATCGTCTACCCGTTTTCGCGGCTGCTGGTCCAGAGCTTTTTTGACCGGCAGGGTGTTTTTGTCCACATCAAGAACTACCTGTCGTTCTTCCAAAAAAAATATTACATAAACACGCTGATCAACAGCATGAAGGTCTGTTTTTCCACCACCCTTCTGACAGTGATGTTGGGGGTGCCGGTGGCGTATCTCAGCACCCGGTTCAACATTTGGGGCAAGAGACTGATCAATATGATGATCGTGCTGTCGCTGCTGTCGCCGCCGTTTATCGGCGCCTATTCCTGGATTATGCTGCTGGGTAGGAACGGCGTAATTACGCGCCTGTTGGCCGGTATCGGCGTCGAGATCGGCTCCATCTACGGTTTCAAGGGCATTTTGCTGGTATTCACCTTCAAGCTGTTCCCCTTTGTCTACATGTACGTGTCCGGCGCGCTGGGCAGCATGGACGCCTCCCTGGAGGAGGCCGGGGAAAACCTTGGCATGAGCGGAATCCGCAAGCTGATGACGGTGACGTTTCCCCTGATTTTGCCCACCATCCTCTCCAGCGCCCTTATGGTGTTTATGACGGCGCTGGCGGACTTTGGCACCCCCATGCTGATCGGCGAGGGCTACAAGGTGCTGCCGGTGACCATCTACGAGGAATACATGAGCGAGGTGGGCGGCAACATCGGCTTTGCCAGCACCCTCAGCGTCATCATCGTCGCCTGTTCCCTGCTGATGCTGTGGATCCAGAAAAAGGCCATTGACAACAAGAGCTACAACATGAGCGCGCTGCGCCCGCCACCGGTCAAGGAGCTGCCCGGCGGCAAACGGATTCTCGCCACGGCCGCCGTGTTTTTGGTGGCGCTGGTTTCGGTAGCGCCCCAGATCACCGTCATTGTCACCTCCTTCATCAAGACCAACGGTCCGCTGTTTGTGCCGGGCTTCACCCTGGACAGCTACCGCACCGTGATGTTCAAGCTGGGCCGCAACATCCGCAACACCTACATCTTTTCGATCATCGCGCTGCTGATCATGATTTTGATCGGGCTGCTGCTGTCCTACATTATCGTGCGCAGGAAAAGCCGCGTCACAGGGCTGCTGGATATGCTGGTCATGTTCCCTTACGTGATCCCCGGTTCGGTGCTGGGTATCAGCCTGGTGGCGGCCTTCAATACCGGCCCGGTGGTGCTGACCGGGACCATGTGGATCCTCATAATTTCCTACGTTATACGCAAGACGCCCTTTACATTGCGCTCCAGTATTGGTATATTATATCAGATAGACCCCGGCGTGGAGGAGGCGTCCATCAGTCTCGGAGTGCCGCCTATGCGCACCTTCTTCAAGACCACGGCCCACCTGATGATGCCGGGGCTGCTGTCGGGAGCAGTGCTCAGCTTCGTCGCTACCATCAATGAATTAAGCTCCACGCTGATCCTCTACTCCGGGCGCACCGGGACCATCTCGGTGGCCATCTTCACCGAAATCACCAAGGACGGGTACGGCACCGCGGCGGCCTTGGCCACCATGCTGACACTGTCCACTATTATTTCACTTATGCTCTTCAACAAAATTTCCGGCGGAAAAAGTGTGGTTTAGGAAAGGACCCTTCGATGAAAATTGACATGCACGTGCATTCCAGTGAGCTTTCGGCCTGTTCCCACATGACGGTGCGGGAGCTGCTGGAGGCGGCCAAAACAGTGGGGCTCGGCGCGGTGGTGCTCACGGAGCATCACCGCTTTCGGCCGTGGCAGGAAATCCGGCGGCTGAACAGGGAGTTCGCCCCGCTCAAGGTGTTTCAGGGCATTGAGATCACCGTGCCGCGGATCGGCTCCTATGAGGGGGACGACCTGCTGCTGTACGGAGTTCACAACCCCGCGCTGGAGGAGAACAGGGACTGGACCTACGAGGAGTTGTACCGCATGACGCGGGAATGGAACGGCTGGATCACCCTGGCCCACCCCTTCCGGTACCAAAATCGGGTGACGGTGGATGTGGGCGGGTTGGCGCCGGACGCCGTGGAGATCCACTCCACCAACATCGGGGCCGACGACACGCCTGCCATCTTGAAGCTGACCGCGGAGCTTTATTGCAAGGCCTTCCAGAGCTCCGACGCCCACAACGCCGCGGACGTGGGGATTTACCACATGGAGCTGGCGGAGGACGCGGTGGAAACGGAAGACGACCTCCTGCGGGCCCTGCGGGCCCGGACGCCGGTGCTGTGCAGCCGGCCCGGGCGGATATTGGAATACAACACCGCCATCCTGGAGCGGGAGGACCGGATCCGCGGGATGATTCAAGCGGGTAAAGCCGGGGAGGACTATGTCCGGGAAACCGGAAAATGGATCGGACATTTCAACCGGGTGGCCATGGGAAAATCCTATCGGATCTGAGAAATTGGGCGCGCCCACCCGTCGGGCGCGTCCCCATATGGATGTGATGGACCGGTGAAGCAGATCAAAAACAGCTACTTTGGCAAGATGCTTGCCTACTTTCTCATCTTCAGCCTAGTGCCCGTGCTGACACTGGGCGTTTTGTCATACGGTTTGTCCAAAACGTCCCTGGAGGACACGCTGGTCTCCCAGGCCCAATCGGGCGCCGAGCGGATCAGCGACGGCATCGACCGGCTGATCCAGCAACACGGCAAGTGGCTCGACCTGCTCAGCGAGGACGTCGACGTCATCAGCTTGCTCACGGACCGGCGGCAGGAAAACTACTACCGCTGCAACTACAAGCTGATGCTGACCACCGGCGGAAACAGCGAGCTGTTCGCGGTGCACGTGGTGGGGGCTTCCGACCAGGTGTCCGCCACCACCAAGACCGTCCCCCGCTCCTACCTTTACCCCTACAATCAAAACTGGGGAATTTTTCGCAAGGCCGCCGACACCGACCAAATCGTGGTCTACGCGGGCAACTCCGACCTGAACAGCCCGTACGACACCATCATGAGCCTGGGCAAGGCGGTGCGCGGCGAGGACGGCCAATGCGTGGGCTACGTGGTCATCGATCTGATGCGGGAAAACTTCACGCCGCTGCTGACCGAGCAGTTTCAGGCGGAAATTTTTATGGCGGACAGCAACAACTGTGTGGCTTTCAGCTCCTTGGGCAGGGACAGCGAGGGGGTCGGCGGGCTTCCCGAGAGCCTGCGGGCGCAGATCGCGGACACCCGGGACCGGCAGATCTACCACGGGGAGGATGGTTTCAGATATGCGCTGATCGTCTCCCACACCCAAAGCGGCGATTTTACCGTCGTCAGCAACGTGCCCTTAGAGCAGGTTTCCCAAGGGGTTGGGGGGATCCGCAACGTGGTGGCGATCATTTCCCTAATCAGTTTTCTTGTCTGCTGCGTGGCGGCTTATTTTGTGGCGCGCAATGTCTCGGCGCCCATCCAGGATATGACGGGGATGATGCAAAAGGTGGAGGCGGGGGATTTTTCCGTTCACACCCGCTTTGCCCGCAAGGACGAGATCGGCATTATGGGCCGGGCCTTTAACCACATGACCGATCAGCTGCAGGATTTGATCCGCAAGGTAGAAGAAAAGCAAAGGGGCCTTCGTATCGCGGAAACCCAGGCGCTGCAGGCCCAAATCAGTCCCCATTTCCTCTACAACACCCTGGACCTGATCAAATGGAACGCCAGGATGGGCGACACGGAGCGGGTTTCTCAGGTGACTATCCAGTTGGGCAAGCTGCTGCGGTATCTGGCCAACAACCAGGAGGATGAGGTCAGCGTCGCCTTCGAGCTGGAATTTATCGGCCGGTACATGGACATCCAAAGGCTGCGCTTCGGTGAGCGGCTGACTCTCTGCCAGGATGTGGACGACGAGCTGCTGCCCTATTTTATTCCGAAGCTCATTTTGCAGCCGGCAGTGGAAAACGCAGTGGTCCACGGCCTGGACAATGTGCTAAAGGACGGCAGGCTCACCGTACGCGGGCGCAAGCAGGGGGAGTACCTGGTGTTTACCGTCTCGGACAACGGTTGTGGCATCCCGGAGGAACAGCGGCGCGCGCTGTTGGACCACAGCCAGGGAAAAGCCGGAGGTCTCGGCCTTCGCAACATGGATATGCGGGCGCGGCTTTACGGGGACGAGCACTGCGGCATCCGCCTGGAAAGCGCGCCGGGAAAGGGTACCACCGTCACAGTGACGCTGTTGGCAAAGAGAGGAGGTGCTTGGACGTGATCAAGGTCATGATCGTGGAGGACGAACAATATCTGCGCAAGGGGCTGATCCTGTCGACGCCGTGGGAGCGGTACGGCTGCCGGGTGGTGGGGGAAGCCGGCAACGCCATCGAGGGCCTGGGGCTGGCCCGCAAGCTGAAGCCGGACATTGTCATCACCGACATCAAGATGCCCCGGATGTCGGGGCTTGAGATGATCGAGCAATTGCAGCCCCAGTTGGAGTGCGAGTTTATCCTGATTTCCGGCTACAACGACTTCGCCTACGCCAAGCAGGCGCTGAAATACGGCGTCAAGGGGTATCTGGTCAAGCCCATCGACGACGATGAGCTGGACGAGGTGCTGCGGGGCACGGTGGAGGTGGTGGAGCAGAACCGGTACTACAGGCTGGTTATGGAGGAATTGGAGCAGCGGGATGATGGCAGGCCGTCCTTTTTTGTGCCGCCGGACATTCCTGCCTTCGACAGCAAGGAGAAGTACATCTCCAAAGCGGTAAGGGTTATCCAGGACAACTGCGCGCGGGACATAACCGCCAAGGATGTGGCGGATGCCCTCTTCATCAGCGAGAGCTATTTGAGCAAGTTGCTGCGCAAAAATACCGGCTACACTTTTTTGAAGCTGCTGACCGAGATCCGCATCCGCAAGGCCATTGAGCTGATGCAGGACGAGACGGCCAAAATCTATGAGATCGCCTATCAGACCGGGTACAGGGATCCCCGCTATTTCAGCGCCATCTTTAAAAAGGTGGTGGGGGTCACTCCCAGCGAGTACCGCGGCGGGGAAAGGGCTCAGGGCCAGGTGAAGTGAAGCAGTATAAAACGCGGCAATTTTACGAGCGCCACCGATTTGGGTTGAGTGGCGCTCTTTTTCGCCCATAAAATTACAACTAAAAACAACTTAATATATTGCTTTTGATTGCAATTGGTGGTATGCTTTCAGTAGTATAAACTAAAGGGGGGATCGGCATAGCGCGAAAAACCACCCAGGAGCGCAGAAATGAAATCACGCAGCAGCTTTTGACCAAGGGAAACATCAACTCCCTGCACATCGCGGAAAAATACGGCGTCTCCTCCGAGACCATCCGAAAGGATTTGCTGTATCTGGAACAGCAGGGTATCGCAAAAAAAGGGTATGGCGGCGCGGTCATCGCCTCGGAGATGCGGGAGCTGAGCTTTGCCAGGAAGGTGATGGAGCACCAGGAGCAAAAAACGCAAATCGCGAAAGCAGCGGTGGATATAGTGGAGGATGGCTCCTCCCTTCTGCTGGACAGCGGCAGCACGGTGCTGTGCATCGCCGAGCAAATCGCCCTGAAGAAAAACGTCACCGTCTTTACCAATTCCCTGAAAAGCGCGCAATGCCTCTCCAACTACGGCGTGCGGGTCTACCTGTTGGGCGGCGAGGTGCGCAGCACCAGCAACGCCGTAGTGGGCGGCTGGGCCCTGGAGGCGCTGCGGGAGATCCGGGTGGATCTTGCCTTTATGGGGACCAGCGGCTTTTGCCAAAGACAGGGACCCTGTATTGAGAATTTCAACGAGTGCGACGTCAAAAGGGCCATGATCCACAGCGCGGTGAAAACCGCGGTGGTGGCCGACAGCAGCAAGGCGCAAAGCAACGCGCTGGTTCAGTTTGCGCGGTGGGAGGAGTTGGATTTACTCATAACCAACGCCGGCGCCGACCCCGCCACGCTGGAGGCGCTGCGAAAAAAAATAAAGGTAATAACCGTATGAGCCCGATGAGAGAGAGAATATGCAACCCCCGGGGGATTATTTTTGGCGTGCAAAGCTTTTCCATTCACGACGGGCCGGGCATCCGCACCACCGTATTTTTCAAGGGCTGCAACCTGCGCTGCCTGTGGTGCCACAACCCGGAGAGCATCTCCTTTTCCCCCCAGCTTTCCTTTGTGGAGAAAAAATGTACCCTCTGCGGCGCGTGTGCGGCGGCGTGTCCGCAGGTCCATACAATAGAAGCGGGGGCGCACCGCGTCCACTGGGACGCCTGTGCGTTGCGGGAGGATTGCGCGGCTGTGTGCTGCGCGGGCGCGCTGGAAATAGTCGGACGACAGGTGGACGCCGGTGAAGTCGTGGAGGAGGCGCTGCGGGACCGGCGGTACTACGAAACCAGCGGCGGCGGCGTCACGCTGTCCGGCGGCGAGCCCCTTTGCCAGCCGGAGTTTGCGCGGGCGGTGCTGGAGCGCCTAAAGGACGCGGGCGTGCACACGGCGGTGGAGACAAACGGCGCGGTGGATTACTGCGTCTACGAGAGCGTTCTGCACTGCACCGACCTGTTCCTCTTTGACTACAAGCTCACCGACGAAGAGGCGCACACAAAATACACCGGCGTCTCCAACCGCAGCATACGCAGTAATCTGGAGCGGCTGGGCGGGGCCAACGCGCGCATCCTGTTGCGGTGCCCCATCATCCCCGGCATCAACGACAACCACCGGCACCTCGCCGCCATCGCGGAGCTGGTGGACAAAAATAAGGGCGTCGCCGGCTTTGAGCTCATGCCCTATCACCGCCTGGGGCTGTCCAAGGCGAGGCAGCTTGGCAGGGGAAACGCCCCGGAGTACCCGGTCCCCGACGCCCGGACGGTGGAGCGGTGGACCAATACAGTCAACAGTCTGCGCACCAATAATACTGCACCGCGTTGATACGACAAGCAGTTTTTAGAGGTGCCCGAAAGGAAAAGGAGAGACACTATGAACGATAGAATCCGGAATATGCGCACAAGTATTGACGCGCTCTGCGATGCGGGCGTCCGGACCGCACTGTTTTATCCCCTGGCCTATGCATCCCTGCAGACAACGGTGGGCCAGCCCGTTCAGCTGCGCCGGGCCAAGGCGCAGGCGTACCTCATGGACAACGCGCCCCTGGCGGTGCACCCTTACGAGCTCCTGGCGGGCAGTATGGCGGGGATGTGCCCTGTGGCGGCAGACATCCCCACCTATGGGGAGCAGCGGCGGGAGGCGGTGCGGATTCTCGACGCCTATCTGGAGAAAAAGCGCGGCAAGTCACCGGAGCAAGCCCGGGATCGGGGCAAAATCAAAACCTTTGAGGCCGAGTTCACCAGCAAAAAAAGCCGGTGGGCGCTGATGAGCCGGGTCAACCACGACGCCAACATCACCTACGGGGATCTGCAGCAGCTCATTGCGGAAATGGAAGCCCGCTACGCGGACACGGAGGATCTGGAGAAATATGAGATCGGCCGGGAGCTGGAGCGGGGGCTCAAGCTTCGGTACGACCCGGACGCAAAAAAGGCGGTGGACAGCCTGCCGTGGTTTGCGGCCAACCACCTGAGCCTCAACTACGGCAGGGTGGTGGAAACCGGGCTGGGCGCTGTGGTGCGGTTCATCGACGACGCTCTGGACGGCTGCCGGGACCCGGAAAAGCTGGAATACTACACGGCGGCCAAGCTGGTGGCCGGGGCCGCCGTGCGCTTTATCCTCCGCTGCGCCGAGACTCTGGAGCGGGAGAGCAAAAGCCATGAGCCCGGCCGGGCGCGGGAGCTGATGGAGATGGCCGTCATCTGCCGGAAGATCGCCACCCAAAGGGCCGAGACCTTCCGGGAAGGCGTGCAGCTGGTGTGGCTGCTGCATATTATCGCCAGCATCGAATGGAGCTCCGCCCTCTCCTTTGGCCGGTTCGACCAGTATATGGGCGAGCTGTATAAACGGGATCTCGAAAAGGGCGTCCTCACACAGGAGCAGGCCAAGGAGCTGCTGTGCTGTATGTGGCTCAAGGTGAACGAGCCCCGGATGCGCACGGTGCAGAGCCTCACCATCGGCGGCGTCACACCGGAGGGCGGGGACGCTGTCAACGCCCTTACCGCCCTGTGCCTGGAGGTGGTGCGGGAGATGAAGCTCCCCTATCCCAACGTGGGCGTGCGCGTGAATAAAAAGAATCCGCCCTGGCTCTTGGACAGCGTCGTGGAGTCTATAAGGGACTGCGGCGGCCAGCCGATGATTATGAACGACGACGTCTGGATCCAGGGACTTAAAAAGCTGGGCTACGCCGACAAGTACGCCAACGATTATTACAACATGGGCTGTGTGGAGATCATGATTCCGGGCAAGCAGCCCAACTGGGGGGTCACCGACGCCATCGCCTTCCCCATGCTCTTTGAAAGCCTCTTTGAGAAATACAGGGGGGGACAGCTGTCGCTGGACACCTTTGAGGATTTTATGGGCGCCTACAAGGAGGAGCTGAAAGCCGCCATTCTCGCCGACAAGGAGGAGGCGGACAGCAAAATCCGGGATATTCCCGGCAAATGCTACGACCCCTTTGCGTCGCTGCTGGTGGACGGCTGCCTGGAAAGCGGCCGCGACATGCTCCAGGGCGGCAGCGAGCTGGGCATGCACTGGGCCTTCTACGCCTACGGCTTGGGCACCGCCGCCGACTCCATGGCGGCCATACAAAAATTTATTTATCAGGAACAGCGGTACACCATGGAGGAAATGAGCGAAGCTCTGGCGGAAAACTTTAGGGGCCGGGAGCAGATGCGGGCGGTGCTGGACAGTAAAACGCCCAGCTACGGCAACGACCTGGACATGGTGGATTCCCTGGCCCGGGAGATTTTATCCTTTTACACCGAGACGGTGCTGGCGCTGAACAGTGACAGCCGGGACAAATACGTCTCCACGCTCTTTGGGTATTTCTTTCACATTTATCACGGCGAGATCACCGGCGCCACCCCCAACGGCCGGCGCAAGGGCGAGCCCTTCAGCGACAGCATAGGGCCCGCCCAGGGCAAGGACGTAAACGGCCCCACCAAAATGCTCAATTCGGTGCTGAAGCTGGACCCCAGCCAAATTACCGGCGGCTGTGCCCTGAACATAAAAATAAACCCCGATCTGGTGAAATCCCAGGCGGGCTGCGCCGCTTTAAAGGCGCTGATTCAGTCCTATATCCAGGACGGCGGGTCCCAGGTGCAGTTTAATTTTGTGGACGCGGAGCAGCTGAAAAAAGCCAAGGCGGAGCCGCAAAAATACCGGAATCTCATTGTCCGGGTGGGCGGCTACTGCGAGTACTTTGTCAACCTGGACGCGGCGCTCCAGGACGAGATCATCACCCGCACCATCCATGGAATATAGACTGGGAGGAGCCTCTTATGAAGGTGAAGGCAGTGCGCCTGTACGGAAAAAAGGATTTGCGTTTCGAGGAATTTGAGCTGCGGGACATTGGGCCGGATGAAATTTTGGCCCGGGTGGTCACCGACAGCCTGTGCATGTCCAGCTACAAGGCCATGCTTCAGGGCAGCAACCACCGCTGCATCCCCCAAAGCATCGCGGAGTTCCCCATTATCATGGGCCACGAGTTGTGCGGCGTCGTCGAAAGGGTGGGCGAGGAGGTGAAGGACCGGTTCCAGGCGGGCGAGTCCTTCGCCGTCCAGGCAAAGATGTACTTTGACGGCGTCATCACCTCCCCCGGCTATTCCTACACGGAATACGGCGGCAACGCCACCCACATCATTGTGCCGGCACAAGTGCTGCGGGACGGCTATGTGCTGAAATACAAGGGGGGCGCCTGCTACAAGGCCTCCATGGCGGAGCCCATCTCCTGCATTGTATCCGCCCTGGTATCCCAGTACCATCTGGCGGACAATCACAAGGACCACATCATGGGGCTCAAGCAGGGCGGGTGTATGGCCATCCTGGCCGGGTGTGGGCCCATGGGGCTGGGCGCGGCGGAGGTGGCCATGGCCATGGAATCCAGGCCCCGCAAAATTGTGATCACCGATATCGACGCCCGCCGCATGCAGCGGGCAAAGGAGGTGCTCAAGCCCAAAAACGGAGTGGAGCTTGTATTTGTCAACGCGGCGGAGCCAGACGGCGCCGTGGAAGCGCTGCTGGAGCTGACGGAGGCCAGCAAGGGCTTTGACGACGTTGTGGTCATGGCGCCGGTCCCCGGCGTCATTGAGACGGCGGACCACATCACGGGGCTGGACAGCTGCATCAACTTCTTTGCGGGCCCCACCAAAAAGGACTTTTACGCCGCCGTCAACTTCTACGACGTCCACTACAACTACAAGCACATCATCGGAAGCTCCGGGGGCGACCTGGACGACATGAAGGAGGCCCTGCGCCTCATTGAGACGGGGGCCGTCAATCCCGCCCTGCTCATCTCCCATGTCGGCGGGCTCAACGCCGCCGCAGCAGCGACGCTGAACCTCCCCAATATTCCGGGGACAAAAAAGCTCATCTACTGCGGCATCGACATGGAGCTCACCGCCATTGACGATTTTGCGGAAAAGGGCAGGCAGGACCCGCTGTTTGCCGCCCTGCACGAAATCTGCGCGCGGCATTCCATGCTCTGGTCCAAGGAAGCCGAGGACTATCTGCTGGCCCACGGGAAGAAAATATTGCCGGAGTGACCTCTCCCAAATCGTCTCCGGGAGCACAGAGCACATGGCAGGCTTTTGCGGGCACTTGGCGCGGCGCTCAACCGGACTTCCGGTACAGGCCGCGCCGGTAGTCCCGGGGCGTGAGGCCGTACTCCTTCTTGAACAGGCGGGAAAAATAGTTGAAATCGCTGATGCCGCACTCGCCGGCTATCTCCAGAATCGCATGGTCGGTGGTGCGCAAAAGCTGGTTGGCGTATGCCAGCCGCCGTTTCTGCACATATTGGCCCAGGCTCAGCCCGGTTTCATCCCGGATAATGCGGAACAGGGTGTTCCGGGACACGTACAGCGCGGCGCAGAGCGCCGCCGCGGACAAATCCTGGGCGAGATTGAAGTCGATGTATTCCTGTACCCGCACAAAATCCGCGCGGTAGTTTCTTTTGATGGCTCCCTGTTGCGCAATGAAAACGGCAAAGGCCTTCATCAGGTACACATAGGCGGAGAGCTGCTCGCCGGTGACGCGGGGCAGGGCGTAAAACGCCTGCTCCATGGCGCTAAAATCCGGGCAGGGGCCACAGCCGCACCGGGCCTGCTCCCACGCCTCCGGGGCGGGTGTTTCAGCCTTGACACAGGGGCCGAGCCACAGATACCCGATATCCGCCGTCCCGTCGAAAATGGGCGTCACAGCCGTCGTAAGGCCTGCGTGGCAGGTAGCAACGCTGTCGGCAGCTTCCATCCGCGTGGAGCCGCAGGCGTCCGTAATGCTCCGGCGGCAGCGTTTTGCGCCCCGGGCGCAGGTCTGCACGCGGGAACAAAAGGCGCCCTTGTGCCGGGGATATGTCAGCAGCTCTTCTGCGTCCAGCGCCAGTATGGTGATTTCCATGCCGGTGGCGGTATGTAAGCTTCGTATCGCCTGCGTCAAATCAGCGCTTTGAATGGTATAATTCATAAAACACCCATCCCTTCTTTTGATCGGGTATGATTGTGCTATAATTTTGGGCTGTGCTGCTATTATTATCGCACGTCCTTCTGCTATAATCAATTAACAAAACATACGAAACGTTTCAAATAATTTTGGATTGTGTAATCAATTTTAATTATTGTGTAATAAAATTGTCGAAAAATGTTATAATTATGCGATTTATAAAAACGCTAGAAAATTATACATATATTTGAAACGCATCAAATTACTCTCTAGTATCGGATGGGTCTGTATATGAAGGTCACTATCAAGGATGTTGCACGAGCCGCCAATGTATCGGTGGGCACCGCCTCCATGGCGTTGAACGATAAAAAGGGCGTGAACAGCAAGACCAGGGAGCGGGTGCGGCGGATTGCCAACGAGCTGAGCTATGTACCCAATTATTCCGCCAGAAGTCTGGTGACGCAAAAAAGCGACTGCATTGGACTGATTGTGCCGGAGATCATCAACCCGTATTACAGCTCCATTGTGGAGATTATGACCAAGCTGACGGAAAAGATGGGACTCATGCTGTTGTTGGGTATCTCCTATAACAAGAGCCGTCTGGAAGAAGAATACATTAAAATGTTTCGGCATCGCAATGTTTTGGGCGTTGTCATTGTGCCCATGCTCAGCGAAAATCCCGACACCAGTCATTTGCGCCTGTTGCGGTCGGCAAAAATCCCCTTTGTTTTTTGTACCGAGCGCTACGCCAACTGCGACGAGCCCGGCGCCATGTGTGATTTTGATCAGGGTGAGTATGAAATGATCCGGTATCTGCTGCAAAAAGGCGTCCGGGATATCTGCTTTTTGACCCTGGATTTTAAAACCAGCTTTACAACCATGCGCATGAAGGGCCTGGAGCGGGCCTTTGAGGAAAAGGGCGTCGAGGTGGACAGAAACAATATATTTTACCTGGACTCACCGGCCTTTTCGGGCGCCTATGAAATAACCGATCAAATACTGCGGCGAAAGCCCAAAGCCATTGTCACTATCAACGATATTATGGCTATCGGCATTTTAAAGCGGCTTGTGGAGCTGCGTATTCGGGTACCGGAGGATGTTTGGGTGGCGGGCTTTGACGATGTGCTCTTTGCGGAGCTTGCCGCAAAGCCCCTTACAACAGTCAAGCAGCCCTTGTGGGATATCTGTGGAAAATGCATGGAGCTGCTGACCTATAAAATCGATCACCCCCACGAGGAGTACCCCGTAAAGGGGGAAATGACCTGTTTTCCGGCGGAGCTGATTATCCGCGATTCCACCGCTTAATTTGTATCTCGACGCAATGCTGCGTTTGGATAAATAAAACCTTATTCAGGAGGAAAAAAATGAAGATCAAAAGGATTGCTACGGCATTCATAGCAATGGCATTGACCGCGTCTATTTTTGCGGGATGCAACGGAGCTTCCACCGGCGGCGAGACCACCACCGAGACCCCGGATACCGCCACAACCGAGACCACCAATGAAACCGCCCCGGAAACCACCGGCGAAAAAATTAAAATCGGCATGTCCATTCCCCAGCTGGCAAACCCCTACTTTGTCTCGGTCATGAACGGCGTCCAGGCAAGGTGCGACGAGCTTGGTTATGAGCTCACCGTTGTCGACGCGGGCTACGACGTGGCCAAGCAGGTTTCCGACTTCGAGAATTTTGGAAACCAGGGCGTCAACGCCGTTATCGCCTGCCCCATCGACTCCAACGCGCTGGTGTCCGTTGTCAACAGCCTCAAGAGCAAGGGCATTATTGTGATCTCCTTTGCGCAGATCATTGACGACGCCGACGCCATTCTCACCGTTGCCGAGTACGAGTACGGCGTTGTTATCGGCACAAACGCCGCCAAGTGGATCAACGAAAAGCTGGATGGCAAGGCCGAAGTGCTCATTATCTCCCAGGACAACGTGGAAGCGGTTGTGGAGAGAGGCA
>Ga0153939_1000064_pt1 | contig 33227 bp, 27 predicted proteins | sample TSNJ023MetaG_FD_104734 | JGI IMG/M metagenome (GOLD analysis project Ga0153939, IMG submission 104734) | Attine ant fungus gardens microbial communities from New Jersey, USA - TSNJ023 MetaG | ecosystem: Host-associated > Fungi > Mycelium > Unclassified | place: USA: New Jersey, Brendan T. Byrne... | reverse complement strand
TTATCTGAATACCTTTATGTCTGTCTCTCAATGAGTTAGCCATATCTAACTTCATGTGGTAAAATAAACCCTCGCCGTACAGCGCGGGCAATTTTATCACGGACAATTTATATGTATTGTAACAGTGTTTCAATTATACCCTGTCCGCCGCTTTGTGTCAATTGCAATTAGAATATCGCCTAAAATCCAGCTGTTAAACCGTTTTTTGTAAACTTGGAAAGTTATGAAATTTTTAACTTTATAAACAGACGAACCTCAAAATCCACAAGATCCTCTGCGGTGAGGCGCTGTTGAACAGCGCCAGAATACGGCCCGTTCCCGTTTCAAACAGCACTGCTGTCCCAGATCCTCCAGCTCGGTGAGACAGATGAACGTAAGGTCAGCCGGACAAAAGAAGAACCGCGGCCCCTTTCCCCAAATGTCCTGTTTTTCCGAAAACGCTATGTCTTTTGGGAACAAATAAGAAATCTTGAAACTGATTATCAATTCTTTTGCCAAATAGTAGAGAAAACATTGATTTATGATAAATGAGGGGGAAATTTTGTGAACCATTCATATTAAACGAAAGTCTGAGAAAAATCTTTGTAGCAGTCTTTGTCGTTGACATCAAAAATAAGAAGGACTATAATGAGTCTGACAAAATTCGGCCATGAAGACCTTATTTATGTATACTCATACACTGTATCCGCCGAACCCGGACGGATGTCAGCGTATAGAGCCTTGTAAGCAGGAGTGAACAGCATGAAGGAACTGATACAGGAAATTGTGGACGCTGACCGTGCGGCGCAGGAAGAAATTGCCAAAGCAAAAAAGCAGCGTATGGCAATTGGCGAGGCCATCAAAAAGGAAACGGAACTGCGCAAGGCAAAATATGCCGAACAGGCAAAGCAGGAAATAAACCGTCAGCGCCTTGTGACAGAAAAGCAGGAACAGGCGAAATGGGAAGCAAAGCAGGCTTATTATAAGGGCCTGAAGCAGAAGCTCCACGAGGTCTATAAGGAAAATAAAGACGCCTGGGTAACAGACATCGTCATGAGAGTATTGGAGAAGTGAGCATATGAGCATTAGAGCGGGCGCTGCCATCATCGCGAAAACCAGGGCTCTTTACGGGAAGCGCCTGAAGAACGATGACTGGGAAGCGCTCCTGAACTGCCCCAGTATACAGGATGTCATGTCCTATTTAAAAGCAAATACCGCTTATGCCGGGGTTCTTTTGAACGCCAGGTTTGAGAGCATCCATCGGCTGGAGCTTGAAATCCTTCTGTCGAACCGGGTTATACAGGACATCTGCAAGCTTGGCCACTACGGACACGGCAGTCTGTGGAGCATGTCGCGGTATCTGACCGCAACGATGGAAATTACTTCCATTTTGCATGCGGTCATCCGTGTGCTTTCACACACCGACATCGGCTACGGCTTTGAAAATACCTATCTCAGGGGCGTGACCGAGCTGAATCTGCGGCTTCTGGACGGCGCCGAAAGCTTTGAAGAAATTTTGGAGGCCTGCGCCCATACTCCCTATGCCGCTGTCCTGCAAAAGTATATGCATGGTGAAATGCGGGATTACAGTGAGCTGGAAACAAGTCTCAGCGTCCTTGCCTACAGGGAGATGTATGACTATATTGAAACTTCCGCCGGCAGCGATGAAAAGGAAGAACTGAAGGCCTTTTTTGACGACCTTTTGATTTTGGACAACTACGCGCGGATCGTACGCGCCAAAGAATACTTCGAACTGTCCCCCGAAGAGCTGAAGCGTCTTCTGTTGCCCTTCGGCGGCATCCGGCAAAAGCATCTCCATGAGATGATCGATGTGAAGACAAAGGAAGAGGTTACCGCAATCATGCGCCGCAGTGGCAAGGGCCGCAAGCTGCTGTCCATCCCTCATGATACGGTGGACGACCTGGTTTGGACCATCAAATACCGACATTGCCGGAAAAATATTTTGTACGGTACACAGCAGAGCGTTGTGCTGGCATCCTATTATTTTTTACTGCAGATGGAAATTGCAAGGCTTGTGCATTTAATTGAAGGGATTCGGTACCGGCTTCCCAAGCAGGAACTGAAGAATATCATTAATATATAAGGGAGATCATACAGCCGGCAGATACGGAAAGCCCGTGTCAGGCCGGTTCATATCGTATAATTTGTGGAGAGGTGAACAAACATGGCGGTTGCCAAAATGCAGCGAATCAGCATAGCCGGCAATATGAAAGAGCTGGATGCCGTCACGGAAATCTGCGGACAAAGCTCCGTATTCCATCCGGACAAAAATGTGGATCTAGGTGAAAGCGCGAAACGCTTTCATGTGCTTGCGGAAGAGAATCCATATGACGCGATGCTGAAACGGTTTGAAGAGACGCTGGGTCTGGTCTCGAAAAAGCCGAAAATCAAGTACAACACAAAGCTTTTGTCTATGGAAACGGCAGACATAAAAGCCTATGTGGATAACCTGTATGAGCGCTTTGTAAAAATAAAAAATGCCCGCACCAATGTTCTACGCATGATTGAAATTGCCGAGGAGGAGATCAGCCATCTGCAGCATTTTGTGGGACTGAATGTCAACCTGCAGGAAATTTTCAATACAAAGCTGATCAAAGTGCGGTTCGGCGCCATACCGAAACGGAACCATGCAATACTGGAGAACAATTACCGTGATGACCCCTATGTACAATTTTTCACCTGCACGGTGGACAAGGAATGGGTTTGGGGAATGTACCTGGCCCCTTTGGAGCAGGAGTACAAAATCGATAAAATTTTTGCCAAGCTGCATTTTAAACGGCTGCGGCTGCGCAGTTTCTCCGGCACACCGACTGAAATACTGGAACAGCTGACACTGGAGGCTGAAGAGAGTAAAAAGCATCTAAAGGAGATCAATAGCCGTATCAAGGAAGGCTGGGAAGCGGAAAGAGAGAAATGCGCCTGTGTTTATTTATGGCTGAAGCAGAAAACCGTCTGCTTTTCCATTCGCCGCTTTGCGTACCGGCATGGTATGTCCTTCGCTTTATCCGGATGGGTTCCGAAACGTGACGCAGATAAAATCACCGGCGGGCTGAAGAGCCTTAGCAGTGTAGAGTTTGAGCTCTCCTGGCCCGATCTGGACGACGGAGACGCCGAGCCGCCCATCAAGCTGCAAAACAACCGCTTTTCAAAGCCCTACGAATTCTTTGTGGGTATGTATGGACTGCCAAACTATAAAGAGATGGACCCGACTCTGCTCGTCTCCATCCTGTTTACGGTTTTGTTCGGCATCATGTTTGCCGACCTGGGGCAGGGGCTCTGCGTCGCGCTGTTCGGTTTCTTCTATATGTGGAAAAAGCGCAGGATGGCCGTAGGCCGCATTTTGGTTCCCTGCGGCATTTCCGCCTGTGTTTTCGGCACAATATTTGGCTCGGTATTCGGTTTTGAGCACGCGCTCAACCCCTTGTATCATCTTTTGGGGTTCGCCGACAAGCCCATCAACGTTATGGACAGCGAAACGGTGATTTACATCATCCTCGCGGCCGTCATCATCGGCTTTATCTGTGTCAGCATCGCCATGCTGATCAACATCGTCACCAGCATGCACAGAAGGCACTGGACACGCGCATTGTTTGGCGCAAACGGCATTGCGGCGCTTGTCTTTTACTGGGCTCTCGTCATCGGTGCTGTTTCCCCTATGGTGGGCGGCCGGGTGCTTCTGACGACGCCTTATGTGCTGTGTCTCATCGTTTTACCCCTTGTACTGATGTTTTTCCAGGAACCCCTCGGCAGTCTCGTGGAAAGGCATCCGGAAAAACCGGAAAAATGGGGCTCCTATCTGGTACAGAGTTTTTTTGAGCTGTTTGAAATGCTGCTGTCTTTGCTCAGCAACACCGTATCCTTTTTGCGCATCGGCGCGTTTGTGCTGGTTCACTCCGGCATGATGATGATGGTCATGATTTTATGTGAAATGGCGGGTCCCTCCGGCAGCATCGGCTACATTGCGATGGCCGTTTTTGGAAACATATTCGTTACGGTTCTGGAAACGCTGCTCGTATGCATTCATGTGCTCAGGCTGAATTATTATGAGATGTTCAGCAGATTCTACGATGGCGGCGGCACGCCCTATGAGCCGGTGGATATTTTTTCCTGATCATTTTTCACCTAATTTAACAAAAAACTCATTGAAATTTTTATATCTATGGAGGGTTCACCATGCAACAGATCATTGTTATTTCCGCACTTGTCATACCGGTTTTGTTTTTAATTTTATCCGCATTCTTAGCGGCGCGCAGCGTAAAAAAAGGAAAGAGCCCCGTTATGGCACTGAAACGGCAGATTTTTTCATTTTTATTTGTTGGCCTGCTTTGCTTTGCGGCGCCGATTGCCGCGAACGCGGCGACTGTTGACGCGGGCGGCATCGGGGACGGGCTGGGACTTCTTGCGGCAGCCCTTGCGGTGGGCATCACCGGTATTGGCGGCGGTATCGCGGTCGGCCCGTCGGCGGCGGCGGCCATCGGAGCCACCAGTGAAGACCCGAAAAACTTCGGGAAGGCCATCATCTTTGTGGCTCTGGGCGAAGGTATTGCCCTTTACGGCCTGCTCATCGCAATCCTGATTCTCTTTACAAAGGTCTAATCCGGAATACAGCAGGAGGCGAAAAATGCAGTTTTATTTGATCAGTGACAATGTGGACACACAGCTTGGCATGCGCCTTGCCGGTATTGACGGCGTTGTCGTGCACGAGGCGCATGAGGTCAAAGCCGCTCTGGAAAAAGCGGTGGAAGACCCGCGCGTTTCCATTATTTTGATAACAGACCGGCTGCTAACACTGGTCCCGGATTATATTTACGACTTAAAGCTGAATCGCAAAGAGCCACTGATTCTGGAGATTCCGGACCGGCACGGCGCAGGCCGTGCAAAGGGCGCCATCACAAAATACATTCAGGACGCCATCGGCCTGAAAATCGACTAAGAGGAGGCATTCCTTTGGATAACAGCGAATCCGTTGCCACAGAGCAAAAAAGTGATAAATTTTTACAGGCCATTCGTACATTTGCAGATCAGCGCATTGATACGATTCATAAGCATATAGCAGAAACCCTACAGGCCGAAATCGACAAACAGGATAAACTCATGCAGGTTAAAATGCGCAATGATATCGAACGCGGCGTACAAAGGGCAAAATCGGAAGTCACACGAACCTATGCGGCTAAAGAACAGGAAATGAAAAAGGATCTGCTGCTCATGCGGCAGAAAATTTTGGACGCCGTGTTTTCCGAAGCCCGGCTGAAGCTGCAGGAATTCACGAAAACAGAGGAATACCGGCAATTCCTCTCTGAGAGTGCTGTAAAGCTTTCTGATATGTTTACACAGGACGACACTATTTTTTTTGTCAAGAAGGGTGACCTTGCGCATGCCTCTCTCATAACGGCGGCATTCGGTAAGCCCTGTACGGTGAAGGTGGAGCGTCAGCTGCTGATCGGAGGCTTTATGGCGGAAAGCGAATTGCTGGGTCTCGTGGCGGATTTGAGTCTCGACAGTATGTTGAAAGCACAGCAGCCGTGGTTTGAAAAAAACTCCGGTCTTGTTGTGGTGTAATGGAGGATTTATGGCTGAAGATACAATTTACGGAATCAATGGACCGGTAGTCACGCTCCGGAACACCAAAACTTTTTGCATGATGGAGATGGTCTACGTCGGTAATCTGCGCCTGATCGGAGAAGTTATCAGCATATCAGACGAGAAAACCACCATTCAATGCTATGAGGAGACGACTGATCTGAAGCCGGGTGAGCCGGTCATCGGAACAGGGGCTTTGATGAATGTGACCCTCGGCCCCGGCATTTTAAACAATATATTTGACGGCATCCAGCGCCCGCTGCGCCGACTGGAAGAGGAAAGCGGTGCGTTTATCGGACGCGGCATGGCGTCGGACGCTCTGGATATGAAAAAAACCTGGAACGTGACCTTCACCGTTTCCCCGGGCGATGAAGTCCATGCGGGTGATGTGTTTGCCATCTGCCCCGAAACGGAAAGCATCGAGCACCGTTTTATGATTCCGAACGGCCTTAATGGCAGCGTGACCAAGCTTTCGCCAAACGGGGCATATGCGCTGTCCGCGCCTGTGGGAGAACTCACCGCCCCGGACGGCAGCGTGCACCCGCTCAGGCTTTATCAGCAATGGCCTATCAAACGGGCGCGACCGGTGAAGCGGCATCTGGAAGCGGGTATGCCCCTTATAACCGGCCAGCGCATCGTTGACACGCTTTTCCCCATCGCCAAAGGCGGGGCGGCGGCCATTCCCGGCGGTTTCGGCACCGGGAAAACCATGATGCAGCACCAGCTTGCAAAATGGTGCGATGCCGATATCATCATCTATGTGGGCTGCGGCGAGCGCGGCAATGAAATGAGCCAGGTACTGGAGGAATTCAGCGGCCTTATGGACCCCAAAACCGGAAAATCCCTGATGAACCGCACGGCGCTCATCGCAAATACCAGCAATATGCCCGTGGCCGCCAGAGAGGCGTCCATTTATACAGGCATTACACTTGCCGAGTATTACCGCGATATGGGCTATCATGTGGCGCTCATGGCCGATTCCACCTCCCGGTGGGCGGAGGCCCTTCGGGAAATCAGCGGACGTCTGGAGGAAATGCCGGCGGAAGAGGGCTTTCCCGCTTATTTGCCCAGCCGTTTGGCGGAATTTTACGAGCGTGCCGGTATGGTGAAGACTTTAAATGGGCAAAACGGCTCCATCACGGTCATCGGCGCAGTTTCTCCAGCGGGCAACGACTTCTCCGAGCCTGTCACCCAAAACACCAAACGCTATACACGCTGCTTCTGGGCGCTGGATAAGTCCCTTGCGTATGAAAGACATTATCCCGCCGTCAACTGGACAGAGAGCTACAGTGAGTACAAAACGGACCTTGAGGACTGGTATAAACAGAATATGGGGCTGGAGTTCACCCTTTGCCGCGGGAAAATCGCTTCGCTGCTGCAGGAGGAAAACAGCCTGATGGAAATCGTGCGCCTCGTAGGCGAGGATGTATTGCCCGATGAGCAGAAGCTGATTCTGCAGACCGCACGGGTCATCCGGGTCGGTTTTCTGCAGCAGAACGCATTCCACGCGGAAGACTCCTATGTCTCCCTTGACAAGCAGGAAAAGATGATGCAGACCATTTTACTGCTGCACCGCAAGGCCGGCGAACTGATCGCTCAGAGCATTCCGCTATCTGTCATCTTAAAAACCGGGCTTTTTGACAAGCTCACCAAGATGAAATATGACATACCGAACAGCAAACCGGAAATGTTTGACGAATACGCAAAAGAAATCCACGCAAAACTGATTCCGGAATTTGGCAACGCATAGGAGGCCGCCGATGATTCTCAATTATGTAGGTGTAAAGGAAATACGCGGCGCGCTGATTGTGCTGGAGCATGTGGAAAACGCCGCATTCGGTGAAGTGGTCACCATCCGCTTGGACAGCGGCGCCGAGCGGCAGGGCCGCGTGGTGCAGATTGACGGCGACAAGGTGATGATCCAAGTGTTTGAGGGCACCAAGGAAATCTCCCTGACCAATACCCGAATTCAAATGATGGGACATCCGATGGAAATCGCACTGGCGCCGGAAATTCTCGGCCGCGTATTCAACGGCTCGGGCAGGCCCATCGACGGACTGGGACGAATTTTTCCGCAGAAGCTGCTGGACATCAACGGCTCGGCCATCAATCCGGTTTCCCGTATTTATCCCCAAAACTATATCAACACCGGCATTTCCGCCATCGATACGCTCATGACGCTGATTCGCGGTCAGAAGCTGCCGATTTTCAGCGGCTCGGGCATGAAGCACAATGAGCTGGCTGTGCAAATTGTACGGCAGGCAAAAATTGCCGATACAGCCGCCGGTGACGACAGCTTCTGTATCGTGTTTGCCGCGATGGGCGTTAAAAACGATGTCGCCGAGTATTTTCGGCGCAGCTTCGAGGAGAGCGGGGTCCTCGGTCATGTCGTCATGTTTTTGAACCTCGCTAACGACCCCATCATCGAAAGAACGTTGACGCCGCGCTGCGCGCTGACCGTGGCGGAGTACCTGGCCTTTGAGCTGGAAAAGCATGTGCTGGTGATCATGACCGATATGACGAGCTATTGTGAGGCCCTGCGAGAATTCTCCTCCAGCAAGGAGGAAATTCCCGGGAGAAAAGGCTTCCCCGGCTATCTTTACAGCGACCTTGCCTCCATGTATGAGCGTGCGGGCATGATCCGCGGTAAAAAGGGCAGCGTGACACAGCTGCCGATTTTGACCATGCCGGGCGACGATGTGACCCATCCGGTGCCCGATTTGACCGGTTATATCACAGAAGGCCAGATTCAGCTGGACCGTGTGCTGGACACCAGAGGAATTTACCCACCCATCGATGTGTTCGCATCCCTTTCCCGCCTGATGAAGGACGGCATCGGCGAGGGCTTTACACGAGCCGATCATTCAGCGCTGAGCTCTCAGCTGTTTGCCTCCTATTCCCGCGTGATGGAGGCCCGATCCCTGGCCTCGGTCATCGGTGAGGAGGAGCTAAGCGAAAGCGACAAGCGCTATATCCGCTTCGGCAAAATGTTTGAAGAGCGTTTTATTCAGCAGGGCTTTCATGAGAACCGCTCCATTGAACAGAGCCTTGATTTGGGATGGGAACTGCTGACATTCCTGCCGCGCGGTGAGCTGGAGCGGGTCGACGATAAAATCCTGGACGCGTATTATGAGCCGGCGGTGAAACTGGCCTGCGCTACGGATGAGGGCCCGGAATCCACTGACGGACATCCCTGACAGCTGATTGTTTCCCTTATACCGGTTCCGGCCGTATTCCAAAATGGATAAACCCGCTATGAAAGGTGGATTGAGATGGCAAACTCCATCATACCGACCAAAGCCAATTTACTGGCCACCAAAAAATCCCTGAACCTGAGCCATGTGGGATACGAGTTGCTGAACCGCAAACGAAATATTCTGGTGCGGGAAATGATGCAGATGATTGACCATGCGGAGCAGATTCAAAATGTCATCGATGACACCTATACCGAGGCTTATTCCGCGCTTCAAATGGCCAATATCGCCCTGGGCTTCTGTAAGGAGCTTGCCGAAACCGTACCCATTGACGACGGGCTTTCCGTCAACTACCGCAGCGTAATGGGTGTGGAACTGCCGATGGTGAAGCTGCGCCCGGACGAACAGTATAACCGCATCCCCTATGGCATGATGAAGTCCAACGCCTCTTTGGACCGGGCCTTTCGCCTGTTTCAAAAAGTAAAGATGCTGACCGCGGAGCTCTGCGAAGTGGAAAACAGCGTCTACCGCCTCGCCGCTTCCATCAAGCGGACACAGAAACGGACAAACGCGCTCAAAAACATCATCATTCCCCGCTTTGTAAATACGGTCAAGGTGATTTCAGAGGCCCTGGAAGAAAAAGAGCGGGAAGAGTTTTCCCGCATGAAGGTTATAAAAAAACAAAAACGAGGTAATGATTGATGGATGAACAGCAGGTGCAAACAGCGGGACCACAGGCGGAGAAAATGAAAAAGAAAGAAAGCTGGCGCTCCATTATCATATTGGCCGTTTTACTGGTGGTGGTGATCGTTGTCACCAATTTTGTGATCCGACCTGTGATGGTCAATCAAAGCAGCATGAGTGAAACCTTTCACGACGGGGACTATGTTTTGCTGTACCAGTGGGCTTACACTCCCAGCCGCGGCGATGTCGTTGTAGTGGACAAGGGCAACCCGCTGGGAGACCGCCTGTTCAAGCGCATCATTGCCGTCGGCGGCGACCATCTGGAATTTGTAAACGGCGAAGTGTATATCAACGGCGAAAAGACAGACGAGCCTTATATTAACGACATGCGCAGGGAAACCTACACGAACCTTTCCCTGACCATTCCGGAAAACGAGGTCTATGTCGCCGGCGACAACCGCGCCTCCTCCGTGGACAGCCGGAGTTTCGGCCCCATAAGCGCGGATTTGATCATGGGGAAAATTGTGTTCCGTGTTTTTCCATTTGACGGTTTTGGTCCGGTGGAATCGTAGCGGTTCCCAAGACACGGCAGAGGATAAAGCAAATTCAGGCTTTGTATATAGAAACGCGGGCGATAGACGCCCGTGTCAGCCTGTAGAAAAAGTCATCATTTCAGAGGAAGAAACGATCATGCGCGGAAAGACCTCTCGGCTGAAAAGATGATTTCATCTCCGCGCAGTAAGTTCTTTTTCCAGAAGTTTGGCGCTTCTGCGCCAAACTTCTGGAAAAAGAAAACAAAATCGTACATAAAGAAAGCCACTGTAACGATATAGCGTACCTGTGCGAAATCTCACTGCCACGGGTTTCTCGACAGTCTGACGCGGGCGATAGACGCCCGCGCTTTTTTCCGGATAATTCATGTTGTCATGATGAGCCGGCGGGTTTCTCATGCTCCGGCTCATCCTTCTCTTCCCTTTTCCTGATGAGCTTTACATACTCCCGCGGCGTGACGGATTCTGTCCGTAAAAACGCCCGCTTAAAGGTGATTTCATTTTCATAGCCGACAGCCTTTGCTACGGCCCGGACATCCGTTTCCCCCGCGTCAAACTTGGCTTTAGCGCTTTGAACCCGAAGCAAATGCAAGTAGTCGATAAAATTGATATACTTTGCCTTTTTGAAAAGCTTCGAAACAGCAGAACGGGAAAGCTGAAAATGATCCGCAAGCGTCTGCAGGGACAGACTGTAATCCTGAAAATGCGCTTCCACATACTGAAGCAGCAGCGCCCCGACATCCGAATCCTTGCGGTTATCAAAGTAACCCATGCGCTTGCACAGTACCTCGGCAAAACCAAACAGATAATCCCATATCCATTCACGGTCATTTGAGTGCACCACTTTACTGAACTCCTCCCGAACACCTTCAATGCTGAGCCGCAGGTCCATGGAAACGCGCAGCAGCGTTTCGAGTATCAATGTGGCGGCGGTCGCAAACTCCTCCTCCCGAAGCCCCCTGCTTTGGTTCTCCTCACGCAGGTTCTGCAGTATTTCGGTCACAGCCGCTTCGTTTCCCATCCTGAGGTAATTGATCATCTGGATTTCCCAGTCAATGGGATAAGAATAGCTGCGCCGGGTCACACCGCAGTTCTCCATCGACTGCTCCTTTGCCACCTGGTAGGATCGGCTGATGCCGATGAGCCCCTGATGGGGAATGCCGCAGAAAAAGACCGCCTGCGCGTCGAGGATGTCCGCACAATACGCCCGGCAGCTGTTGGCGGCGTCAATAAGGCCGTGTTTCGCTGTATCCGTATACAGAATCATCGCCAGATTATGTTCGGCGGTTTCCATGATTTGGGCATTTTGCCGGGAATGACCGTAAAATTCCGACAGGCGCATGTAATCCAGCGCGCGCTGCTTTCCATCCGCCAGTTCGGGATATGTGATATAAATCACCAGATAGTACATTTCATCGTTAAAAGGGATACGGTACTGCGCCATATCCCGTATCACGGCGTTTTGCGTGAAGGAACCGCTAAGCAAAGACTGCAGGATATTGTTGCGCACGGTGCCGAAATACTGGGTGGAGAGCTTTTCAAAATTCATTTTTTCCCGGCGCAGGGCCTGTAATGTCCCGGCAATCAGTTCAAATTCATTTTCACCGGCGTCCTGCGGCTTGGCCCCCATCTGTAAAAGCAGCGCGGACACCGGCCGGTATGTCGCACGGGCAATCAAATATGCGAGAAAGAAGCCGGCTATCAGAGAAAAAAACAGCGCCCCGCAAAAGAGCAAAAATATTTCGAAGGGGATGGTGTCGGGGCTTTCCATTTGAAAACGGTATGACCAGTTATAAAGGGAGGAAGCATATGTGTTCTCATAACAGGAAGTCTCAGTGCCCGCTCCCTGATAGGAGAACACCGTTTCCCCCTGCTGGAGGATTTCTAGGCTTATCAGGCCGTCAAATCCTTCAAACAACCGGTTTTCAAACTCCTTTGCATTGACATAAAACAGCAAAACCAGTTCCGGCGATTTGGAAAAGTTCAGCTGCTTCATCAGTAAAAAATCCCCGGCCCCGATCTCCACAGGCAAAATGAGAAAGGTGCTGTAAGATTCTCCTATTATGGAAAGCCCCTCCCGGACCTTATCCGCCGCCTCCCCTAACGATGCAAAATAGCGGGAGTCCTCCCAAAAGGAAATCCGGTCAATTGCCAGTTCTTTTTGAGGCAGAAGCAGCGCCGTGCTTTTTGCCACGCGCACAATCGCATGATAGGCGCTCATTTCCCGGCAAATTTCCTGCTGCCTTAAAAGATCGATATCCTTATAAAGAATTTCGGACTGCGAACGTACCTTTTTTACCCAGGTTGCGGAAGACAGCTGCGTGCCGATCCGTTCCATTTCAGTGAATTTATCATCCAATATACGTGTCAGAAGCTCCATTTTACTGCCGTTATCCTGTTGCTGCAATTTGCTGTTCTGCTCATAAACCTGATAATAACTGGAGACGGTAAAGGCGAAAAAGCTGACCACAAGAAGGACGGCGTATATAAAAAAGGTTTTTCGGAAAAAGGGTTTTTTAAAGTATGCTTTCAAGTCTGCTCCCTCCCTTGAATATGCGAAGCGACTGTTTTTTCGATTATGCGAAACATCCTAAATCAGCCATGTTTTTTCCCTGCTTATTATATTTCACTTCTTTTATCATGATAGCCGCACAGGCAAAAGGCAAGCCTTCTTGCCTTTTGCCATGTTCACACATTAATATTTATTTCGTGCGGTCAAGCCTTGCCTGGTTTATTTCAATCAGGTCGTCCAGTCCCAACCGTTTTAAATCACTGATGTACGAATCCCAGTCGTCAAGACTCTTTTGCCCCAGAATCAGCTTCGTCAAAAGCTCCTCCGAATATGTCTCCAGATCCATCTTGATGCTGGCGCTTTTTTCCAGCTCTTCCAGTGTGGGAACGGCCAGGTCGGCTTCGGGGTCATGGGAGAATCCTTTCCCGCTTTCATATACCGCGATCACAAAATCCGCTTTCTCTTGAAAACCATTTTCTGGATAACCCATGTCCTTTCCCGCCTCTGCGATGGTGACCAGCTCCTCGGCGCGGTTGTTCAGCTCACGGCGCGGCAGGATGGAGTTATTCACCCAGAGTGCGGGTAGGTTCGCCATAATCAAAACCTCGTCGCTGCCGGTTTTAATTTTCGCGCGATTGCCGCCGCCATCCTCGGTATAGGTGTAATCCTCGATGCCGTATTCTGAAAGAAGGGCGTACCCCTCGGTGGAAAGATAATCCAGTAGCGCGCCAGCGGCGTCAAGATCCTTGCATTCGCCGGTAAAGGCAAAATTGTAGCTGGAAATCTGATAACCGCGCTGCAGCAAAACGGATGGCTCCGTGCCGGAAATCGCTGTGGCCGTCATCGGCAGCAGATAAGCCGCCGCATCGCCCTCGGCCACGGCCATTGCCGGTTCCTCCCAGGTTTCCGTGGCCCAGGTGTGCAGCCCGGAAATTTTGTTTTCCGCCTTTTTCTGTGAGGACTGGTCGCTTGTATCCACAAGCCCCGTCTCCACCAGGCGCTGCATATATTCGATATAGCCCTTCACGTTTTCATCCTGATACCAGGGAGACAGGATCTTTCCGCTCTCGTCGTCCGTATAGGTCAGCGAAGCGCCAAGTCCAAACCACTGGGCGATGCCGGTACCAAAATTCTTCAGCTCAACCGAAATCACCTCATCCTTTTCTCCGCTGCCGTTGACATCCTGCTCCTGGAATTCCGTCAAAGCGGTGAAAAGCTCCTGCGTGGTCTCCGGCAGGCCCAGCCCCAGCTTATCGAGCCAGTCCTTCCGAATATGGAATGCAAGGGGCGCCCCGGTGCGGATTCCGTTGTAATCACCTACCGTAATGGCCGGTACCCAGTACAGCTTGCCGTCTTCCAGGGACAGCTTCTTGACACACTCCGCCCCGTTTCCTGATGTAAAGAACTCGTTGGCCGATCCGTCCGAGTGATTTTCCCATATGTCGTTTACGGCAACCAGCTGCCCTTGCTCCACCATTGAAAGCCGGGTTTTTATGTCCAGTGGAGTGATGTTCATGAAATCACAGTTCAGCCCCGCCGCAAGATTGGTCTGGCATACCACCTCATACTGGTCCTCCTTGATCAGCTCCAGCTCCAATTTAATGCCCCGCCCTGCAAGGTCGTCCGTCAGCTTTTGCCAAAGACGGCTGTCCCCGTTTACCCAGTCGGAAAGGTAAACTTCCTTTCCTGTATTGCTGGACATATTGTCTATCCCCATTACGCGAATGGCCGTAAGCTCGTGGCTTTCATCCGACGATTGTACCATGCTTTCCTGCGCGTTTTCGGCACTGCCGGAGCTCTGCGCCACTGTGCTGTCACATCCGGCAAATATGCAGGAAAGAATGAAACCCGACAGAAGCAACGCCAGTATTTTTTTAGACCTTTTCATATTGTTCCCTCCAGATAATTTATATTGACACCGGATTCCCGCAATCCGTTTTCCAGAAAAAACCGGGAGCAGGATTCGGCACAATTCCTATTCCTTCAGTGACCCGAGCATCATGCCCTTTACAAAGTAACGCTGGAAAAACGGATAGACCGTCAGAATGGGCAGCGTTGTAAAGATAATCATGGCATATTTCAGCTGTGCGTTTGATAACTGCCGCTTTACCATTTCCTGGGCGGCCGCCGGGTCCAGAACCGCCGTGATGTTCTGTTTGCTTTCCACAAGAATCCGCCGTAAATACAACTGAAGCGGCTGCCATTTTTCCTGGGGCAGATAAACAAGCGCGTTAAACCAGCTGTTCCAGACGCCCACAATGGTATAGACGGAAATCACCGCAAGTATCGGCTTAGCCATCGGAAGATAGATCTTTATCAGTGTCTGGTAGACGTTCGCGCCGTCAATTTTCGCGGCTTCCCGCAGCGTTTCCGAAATGGAGCTGAAAAAGGATTTGACCAAAATGATATTCCATATGGAAAAACAGACCGGCAAAATCTGTGACCAGGGGCTGTTGTAGAGCCCGAGCTTTGTGATCAGTAAGAAGGAAGGAATCATTCCCCCGGAAAAATACATCGGAACCAAAAGGAACATCGTCACAAGCTTTCTTCCCGGCAGCCTTTTATAGGTCAGTGGGAAAGCCGCCAAAACACAGGTCAGCAGCATCAGCAGTGTTGTGGGAACCTCGTACATCAGCGTGTTCAGATACGCGCGCCACATATTGCTGTCTTTAAAAAGCAGTATGTAGGAGTCCAGGCTGAAGCCCTTGGGAACGGTATATACTTGCATGGTTGCCGCTGCCGTGGGCTCACTCAGGGACAATATCAAAACATAATACATGGGGTAAAGGGTGACAAGTCCGATTAAAACAGCCAGAATATAAATCAAGGCGGTGACGGCTTTGTTGCCCTCCCGAATATGATTTGCACGGTTTGCATTCATCACGCCCTCCTTTACCACAGACCGTAGCCGGTAAGCTTATTGCTGACCCGGTTTGCGATAAATGTCAGGGTAAATCCTATAACGGACATGAAAAGCCCTGCGGCTGTCGTCAGGCTATACTGCCCGCCCAGGATTCCCAGACGGTAAGTATAGGTGCCGATGACATCCGCCACCTCATATGTGGCCTGGGTATAAAGCAGTAAAATCAGCTCGCTGTTCGTATTCAAGATGCCACCGATGGCCATAATCAGGTTGATGGCGACAATGTTTTGTATTGCCGGCAACGTAATGTGAAGGGCCTGCCGGAAACGGTTGGCGCCATCCAACTTGGCTGATTCATAAAGGCCGGGGTCAATGGACGAAATGGTAGAAAAATAAAGAATACTACCGAAACCAAAGTTTTTCCAAACATTGGTGATGGTGTAAACGACAGGAAAGGCTCCGGGTTCAACGCGGTAATTTTTTGCAGACAGCCCGAACAGCGTCAGAAAATTTGTCACAATTCCGTTTGTATCGATGAAGGAAATCGCCATCCCTGCCACGACAACGGTCGATATAAAATACGGCATATAGCTTGATGTCTGTATCAACTTTTTAAGTTTATTTGCCCGCACCTGATCCAGCAGCAGCGCAAAGAAAATGGGGACAGTAAAGCCAAAAAGTAAGTTCAGGCCGCTTAAAGTCAAGGTGTTTTGGATGAGCCTGCCAAAAAATTCTCCTGTCACAAAGGTCTCAAAATGCTTCAACCCTACCCACTTCACCGATTCGCCGATAAACGCGCTGCCGGGCGTGTAATCCTGAAACGCAATGATAATGCCGTATAACGGTATGTAGCAAAAAATGAAAATCAATATGAGAACCGGAAGCAAAAGGGAGTATATCTGAAATGTCTCCATATTTTGTTTTTTTCCCTCTCTCTTCTGTCCCTTTTTCATGCCCGTGTCCGTCCGAGCGCTTTGTACATTCACAGGACCCCTCCTCGTCATTTATTTTTCCTGCTGCCATTTTAACCGGGACCCCGCCGGAAAATCAAGAACCAGAAATTTCAGGCCGTACCTTTTTTGCCGCAGTGTATAAATGAACACTGCGGCAAAAAAGGTACGGCCAAAACAATTCGTTTCTTTCATACAGAACGCAAAAACGTCCGTATTCCTAATGTTATAAAATCATTTGGTATAGCTACAAATACACATCAGTCGTTTTTCAGCGCCTCCAACGCAAAACCGACGTACATTTTTGTGCCGTTCAAAAAAGCATTCTCCATCACTTTGAATTTCGGATGATGGTTTATATATCCGCACCCATCCTCCGGCACTCCGCCGCCCAAAATCACATAGGTTCCGGGGGCCTTCTGCTGATAATAGGAAAAATCTTCACTTCCCATTGAACGCGTGGCCTGCATGCAGTTTTCGGCTCCGAAAAGCTCTGTGGCCACTTTTTCCGCCATCTCGGTATAGCCCTCATCATTGATCACCGCGGGATAGCCCTGCACATAGGTAAGCTCATACTCCGCTCCATGCGCTTTACAGATATGTTCGATAACTTCCCGGATACGGCTCTCCACATAGGTACGTATCTCCTGCGTGGTTGTGCGTACGGTTCCCTCCAGCATTGCCTTATCGGGGATGACATTGAAGGCGCCCCCTGCGCTGAATTTGCCAAAGCTGATGACGACGTTCTCAAGAGGACTGACATTGCGTGCAACGATTTGGTTGATATTTAGTACGATGTCCGCCCCCACCATGATGGGATCAATAGACCGCTCAGGCATGGCGCCGTGGGAACCCCTGCCTTGTATCGTCAGATAGAAGGCATTATGCGCGGCCATCAGCGGACCTGACAGAACCATGATCTGTCCTGCCGGATACGGCGCAATGATATGAGAACCGTAGAAGCAATCCACATCATCCAGCACGCCGGTTTGCAGGATTTCCTGGGCGCCGCCGGGTGAAATCTCCTCCGCATGCTGAAAAATCAGCTTGATGGTGCCGGAAAACTGATCGGTCATTTGCGACAGTGCCTCGGCGGCCCCCAACAGCATGGCTGTGTGGGTATCATGCCCGCAGGCATGCATCATACCGGATGTCTCAGACCGGAAGTCCACTTCGCTTTCCTCCTCAATGGGCAAAGCGTCGATATCCGCCCGCAGTGCCACGGTCTTCCCCGGTTCTTTTCCGTGGATCACCGCCAGCACGCTGGTTTTTGTGGGGCACCGCACCTCCACATTCTCCATTTCCCGCAGTGCCTTTTCAATGAAGGCACTGGTTTCCGTCTCATGAAAGCCCAGCTCCGGATGCCGGTGCAGCCAGTGCCTCCACGAAATAATTTTGTCCTCATTCAAATAACGAAACCATTCCAAATTATAAACTCCTTTCCAGAATTCTCCGCATATGCCGCCGGTACCGGTCTGCGTGATTATAAAAGTGCAGGGGCTTTCTTTCGTAAGCCCCTGCATAGAACGCCGTACAATTAAATGTAAAAATGCAGCGCAGCAGACAAGCATGTGCAGAATATATGAATTATTTTAAACGATACCATTCTTTTCGTCAACACAAAACAACATTTTCATCCCGTCATTTTGCATAATTCAGGAGTGAGTATTGCATTTTACTTCCACGCAAAACTATCGTCCCGCAAAATTACGGGACGATAGTTTTATTGTCGCTTAAGCTCTTTCTACCAGCCATATGACTGTTCCAACCCGACCATACATGTCCATACCAGGCCTATGACCACTGTCAGTCCGCAACGAAATAACCGTGGTCAAGGGTGATGAGGCCGTTTTCGTCAGGCGTTACAAAACGGGAAACGGTATAACGCTCAAAAAACCAAAACGCACCATTTTCATCGGTGACAGGTGCTATGCCGTTTTTTTGAAACGCCTCCATAACGAGATCGTCTTTCCCGTAAACATCCGACTCTTTACCGCGAATCCAACAGACACCCAGCTTCTTTTCCGATATGTCGATATAGTCGAAGCCATCAGGAACGGCCATGCCTTCCGGCGCGAACATACCGATCCAGTACTCAAAGGGCTCTCCGTTTCTTAAACGCATGAGCCCGATGTATGCGTCAGAATCCTCGAAGAAACCGCCGTCAAATCCGGGAGTGTTTTCGATTTTAGCAAACATCCCGTCCCGCAGCCACATTTCCCATAACGCGGTAAACATTCCATCAACCCTGTCCTCGTCCCCGTATTTTCTGCCGATGAAGCGCGTCCGGGGCATGTCTTGCCTATACGTTTTGATAATTTCCGCCATGTTTGTCACCCCTGTAATCCTTAATTTGAAGCGAAGCGGAGGATGATACGCTGCCGAAGCATTTTCCCGGCGAAGCTGAGACGGCGATACGCCCATCGCGCGCCGGAAAGCCACCGTGAACGCATCCGGTGACTCATATCCGCAGCGCAGCGCAATGTCGATGATCCGGTCGTCTGTCCGCTGCAAATCCCGCAGTGCCCGCATCAGCTTTCGGCTTCGCACATACTCTGTGAAGGTTATTCCCGTAATGACGGTAAACACCCGCTGGAACATCGCAAACGGGCATGCCGCAAGCCGGCTGATCTCATCGGTGTCCAGCTCGCCGTCCAGATGCCCCTCTACATACTCCATAATGCTGTTGAGATGATCCATCCACTCCATATTCCCGCTCCCTCCATACTCATGAGTATACAACATACCCGGCCGGGCTTCCCGTTATTTCTTCGGCAAGATCAATGGGGTTTGCGCCTTTTACATCCTTCTGTCCCTGCGTTTCTGTACCGGCGCCGGGCTTTTTATCAACTCGATTTATTGCCCCATAGCCGCCATCCATCCCGCCGCATCACTTTTACTCAGTTTACCATTATTCACTGCATCACGCAATGCTCACCATCGTAAAGAACATCACGCTCAATGTATACGAAAAGCAAATTCAGAAGCTGCCGCCAACGCTGGGCTATACCTGCGAATATGAGTACCCCCCATTCTGTGAGCACCGCAGCAGATATCCTAAGAAACCCTTCATCGAATCGAAATCCATATACGAAGATGTGCTGACTCTGGAGTCCAACGGCAGACGCCGCGCGACGCCGTACATCCTGCGAAGGGTGGCGTATCTTGCCTTGCAGAACGGGGCCTGCGGCCTGTAAACAGCGGCAGCGTGACGAACAAAACGGAAAACTCCTTTGTGCTGACCCTCAGCGGAGATGAATTTACAGTAAACCGTTGGGATCCTGATACACGAGCAAACAGGCTCCTGCCACAATGGCCCGAGCCTGTTTGTTTTTAAGGCACACTTTTCCGACATTCTCCTGCCCGGCATGCCTCCTTCGGTATTTCATGGTTTTGTATTCAGTTAATCCGCATTCTATCTACATATTCTATATGCAATGTATCAACCCTTTACACCTCCCGAGAGTGATGCCCTTGACAAAGATTTTTTGCACGAACGGGTAGATGACCATAACCGGCAGAATGCCCAGCGTGATCTAGCAGTACCGATTTAGAGCATAGTGTACAGATGTATTTTCCTTATGCCGTCTTTCTGATGATTGAAAGCGGCAGCGGGTGAAACCGTTGCCGCCTCATTGCCGTATCACGCCGATGGGGATGCATGCCAAAAGCAGGGAACCACCATACTTTTTATCGGCCTGTACATCACAGACGCGTATCCCACATCCCGCAGAAGGAGTCCACCGGATCCTTGCCCTTAAACTGCGAACGCCCCAGCAGCTTATCAATGACGGCTTTTATGGTCACGTCTTTAAAGGAATACGCATTGATGAATGTGCGGATCCTCGGGACATCCTGTAAGTGGAAGGGGTTTGCAAAGGAAATAAAAATCGTCGGCAATGATGTGATGTAAATCGGACAGTTGGCCCCCATCGGCTGCTCCCATTCAATGCGCACCGTGGTCTGGTTGCTCTTCGTCGTGAGATTGCACGCGTAAAGCAGCAGATCATAGTTATCGATGACGGAGCTTGCAGATACGGTAAAGCCTTCCAGCCCCTTGCCCATCGGCTTGAAGACATCCACCTCAAAGCCCTCTTTTTCAAGGGCCTCCTTCATAATGCCGGCTACATCCACCGGCTGATTCAGCGCCCCGGCGCCCACGGTTATGGGATACAGCAAAATGCGCTTATGATCCGTGGGATTGATGGGCAGCACGTTATCAAGATTTTTGACAAGGGTCACCGAACGGTCGGCGCAGTCCACTTCGATTTCCTTATGCTCCACACAGCCCACCACCTTCATGGCATCCTCTTTCGAGGGAACCAGTGTGCCGTTTTCTCTCTTTTCGATAAGCTTCAGCGCCTGCTTGACACCGAGAATGCGCATGACGGCTTCGTCCAGGCGTTCGGGAGAAATCACGCCGTTTTCTACGCCCTTTTTCATGTAGCCATAATCTTCATCGCTGTTTCTCGTGAACAGGAACATGTCGCAGCCCGACGCGATGGTAAACGGAACCAGCTGTTCTCTGGGCATTGGGATACACATGCCGGCCATTGTGGAGGCATCGGTGACGACCATACCGTTGAAGCCCAACTGGCCGCGCAACAGGTCGTTTATCAGCTCGGGGGCCAGTGTGGCGGGCATGATGTCTTCATCCCGGATCCCGGGGCGCAGCTTTCTTGAGTATTCGGGCATGGCAATATGGCCTGCCATGACCGTTAAAGCCCCCGCGTCGATACTGGCCTGATAAGCCTTGCCGAAGCTGTTGTCCCATTCCTCACAGGAAAGGGAATTGATGGAGGTGACCAGATGCTGATCCCTGCCGTCAATGCCGTCTCCGGGGAAGTGCTTGATGGAAACGGAAACACCCTGTTCCTGGCAGGCCTTTGTATAGGCGGCGCCGCAGTCCGCCACCAAATTTTCATCCTGGCCGAAGGCTCGGGTGGGGACAATGGGATTCTGATAGTTTTTCAGGATGTCGATAACCGGGGCAAAGGACCAGTTGGCGCCGACCGCCGCGCCCTCACGGCCGCAGACATAGCCCTGCTTCCCCGCCATTTCCGGGTCGCCTGTCGCGCCCACCTGTATGCATGGACCTACATTGGTGCCTTCCGCGACAAGGCCGTTACCGCCCGCCTCAAAGTTCGCGGCTATAAGCATTGGGATTTTGGAATTCTTCTGCAGCTCCGACACCATGTGCAGCACACCGTCCGCCGGCATGGGACGCCCCATAATGCCCCCGGCCTTATACTTATCCGTCACATTTTTCAGCTCATCTTCCGATCCGCCGTAGTAAATGAAGCAAAACAGCTGACCGATTTTTTCCTCCTGCGTCATTCCGGCAATGGTATCTTTCACCCGCTGGATCTGTTTCTCGGACAGAAAATAAGGATTGAGCTTTAACGAATCAAAATTTGGCATGATCAACCTCCCAGTACAATTTTTTATATTATACCATATATTTTTCTGTTGTAAATGATATTTTGTGATCTTTATACAATACAATAGGTTTGCTACTGTGTTTTCTGGCTCTTTAAAATCCGGCCGAAATATGCTAGGATAGGTGATGGTAACCTAAATTATTCCAAAAAATACTGAATCATAATGCCGACGGCATCCCTTCGCTTCGGAAACATGAATCACACATTACTGTAAGGAGGCAAGCTATGCCGGAATTTATTAAAGGGCTGAACCTGTGCGAGGTATTTTTTCAAGAGCATGCCAAACCCATTCTGGATAAGGATTTTCCAAACCTGCGGTATACCGCGGGCCTTTTGGGATATGGCTCAGACGTATTGGGCTATGACGACGCGGTGTCCACCGACCACATGTGGGGACCTCGGTTTTACCTGTTTCTCAGTGAAACGGACATCGGCCGGAAAGCTGATATTCTGGAAGCTTTCCAAAACGGCCTTCCCTATACCTACAAGGGATACAGCGTCAATTTTTCCGCACCGGATCCAAATGACGGCGGCGTACGGCACCCGGAGTTCATCACCTCCGGAAGGGTGTCTCCCCTTATGTGGATCCATACGCCGGAGGATTTTCAAAACCAATATCTGGGCAGCCGGCCGGAAACGAATCGTGACTGGTTATCACTCTCTGAACACCGGCTGCTGGGTTTCACCTCCGGCAGGCTGTTTGTGGACATGCTGGATATGCAGGCTCTTCGGGACCGGGTCATCTTTTATCCCGAAGAGGTACGGCTGTACCTGATTGCCTCCCAGTGGGCATTGATTTCAGAAGAGCAGGCCTTTGTCAAACGCTGCGGCGTCCGCGGGGATGAAATCGGATCTGGAATCACCTGCTTACGCATTGCAGAGCGGCTCATGCGGCTTTGCTTTCTTTATGAAGGCCGATATGCGCCCTACAGCAAATGGTTTGGCACGGCGTTTTCAAGACTGCCGGTAAACCCGCAGATCGGGGAGGAAATCCGCCTGGCATTCTTTGCAGATAACACTGTACAAAGGGAAAAGCATCTGGTGAACGCGCAGGTTCTTGTGGCAAAGCTGCATAACGAAAAGGGCATCACAGATCCGGTTCCCACGCACCCCCAGCCCTATTTCGGGCGGGATATTCAAGTGATTTACACGGACAGGATTGCACAGGCTGTGCAGAAACAGATTACAGATGATAAACTGCAAAAGCTACCGCTGTTCGGAACACTGAGCCAGGTTGGAAATTTTGTCGCCCTCTCCGACAACCCGAACTGCCAGTCCGCCATTTCATCCCTTTATGAAAACCTTTGAACCGGCTGAAAACAGGACAGCGAAAAAGGCAATTTGATATGGACACAGAAAGAAGGCGCCGCATTTAGCGCCTTCTTTGTCTGTTCCATTCATCACAAGGATGCTTCTTCAATTGCCGCCTTCTGCAAATTCACCGCGCGAATCTCATCGTAGACCCTGTCGCTGAACTTCCGTTTTCTGTCATAGGTATAAAGCCCGTTGACTTCCTGCTCCACATCGGTGAGCTGCGTGTAACAAAATGCGCAGAAGGCTTTAGAACGCAGCAATGTCGTGGTCAGCTCGCAATAGCGCCGCAGCACCTCCTTCTCGGTTTCCGGACGGTTGCCGTAACCCCAGCTTTCGCTGTTTGTGTCCTCCGGATTCCATGCCGCGCCACCGTATTCACTCATAAATAGCGGCACTTTTCCGTCGTAACCCTGGCGCTGCGGGTGGGTTTCAAAGGGCAGCGTACCGGGCTCCAGATTTCCGTAATGCTTATGGAACAGCTCCGTGTTCTGCTCATAATCATGAATGTCATACAAGTCCGTCACCACATGGTAGTTTCCGCTGGTGTCGATGACAGGCCGTGTCGGATCCAGCGCTTTGGTGACAAGATATACATTTCGCAGCACCTCGTCATTCTGCTTGCGGCCCGCCGTGTCCCATGTCTCGTTGAACGGGCACCAGCCGATGAGGGCCGGATGGCTGAAATCCCGCTTCACTTCCTCCAGCCACTCCGGCAGGAAGTTCTGCAGCCCCTCTGCTGTTGTGATATCAAGCCCCCAGTTGGCGTGCTCGCCCCACACGAGATAACCTAGCTTATCGGCATGATACAAATAGCGTTCTTCAAATATCTTCTCGTGCATTCTGGCCCCGTTGAAGCCCAGCTCCATCGAAAGCTGTATGTCATGCTTCAGCGCCTCATCACTGGGAGCGGTGTAAATGCCGTCCGGATAAAAACCCTGGTCAAGAATCAGGCGCTGGAATAAAGGCTTGCCGTTCAAGTACATTTTATAGTTTTTCCATTCAACCGTGCGAATGCCGAAATAACTGTTCAGTACATCATTGACGCCGTTTTTTGTGAGCGTCAGTTTCAGGTCATAGAGACAGGGATTCCCCGGCTCCCATAAATACAGCTCACTGGGCTTCAGCACGCAGGAGCACATATTCCCGGTGGTCTTTACAGTTTGCTCCGCCACCGGCTTTCCGTTATAAAAGGCCTCCGCTTGAAGCGTCGCCCCGTCGCCTCCCACAAGCTCACAGGTGATCAAAGCCGTGCCGTTCGGCGCGTCTGGGATGATTTTCAGTCCTTTGATATAGCTCCCCGGCACCGTTTCAAGCCAGACCGTCTGCCAGATGCCCGTCGTGCGCGTATACATGCAGCCATAGGAGGCATATTTTTCGCACTGCTTGCCGCTGGGCTGTGCACCGCTGCGCGCGTCGTCCTCTGCGTAAACCACCACCGTATTTTGTCCGTCTACTACAAACTCCGTGATGTCAAAGCTGAAGGAAATATACCCGCCGCGGTGTTCACCGGCCTTTTGACCGTTTATCCAGACCGTACAGCCATAATCCACCGCGCCGAAGTGCAGGATTGTTCGGTTCCCCGCGGTGTTTTCCAGTGTAAACGAACGGCGGTACCACACGGCTGGGATGAAGTCGGTAAAGCCGATACCGGAAAGCCGGCTTTCCGGGCAGAAGGGCACTGTGATTTTATGCGTATAGCTGCCGGTTTCTGTAAAATTCCGCTCCAGCCCGCTGCGGGACATGTCAAAGGCAAAATCCCATTCCCCATTGAGGTTTTGCCAGTTGTCCCGGACCATCTGCGGTTTTGGGTGTTCGCTTCTCGGTTGTTGCATATTCATTCCTCCTGTATTGCGATATAGAAATAGAATACCATAATATATTTAAAACGCAAGCCTAAACCTGTAAAATATCAATACGAATTCTAACAAAAAAGCTGCCTCATCGGTATCCGACAGGCAGCTTTGCGGTTCATATTATAATTGCGTTATTTCTCATTGGATTTAAAAACCGCCCGGCCTTTTCCCGATACTGCTCCGCCTTGATTCCATAAGCATCCGGATACTCGGTGATTTGCCCCCTATTCTTCCGGTCCCGTACTGACCACAAGCGTTATCACTGTACCGTATTGCAGCGCATCTCCCTCGTTATGCTCTTTATAACGAATCACGTTGCCCAGCGCAATGTCCGCATGGGGCTCTTCTTCCCTCTGCACAACAAAACCGTTGCTTTCCAGCAGTGCGGAAAGGTCTACAAAGGACAGTCCTTTGATTTCAGGCAATGTCCTGGTTGCGCTGCCCTTGCTGACCACCACGGTGATGGTTTTATTCTCCGGCAGCGGATCTCCGTGATTCGGGCTTTGACTGATGATATAACCTTCTTCAACCGTATCTGCAAATTCATAGATCGAAACCTTGATCTCAAAATCGTACTCGCCATCTTTTACCTTATCCTGCCACTCCGAGAGGCTCATGTTCATCATGTTTGGAACAGCGGCGCTTTCGCTGACGCTGCTTTCGTTTTGAAAAACGTCCAGAATGTCCTCAAAGGACATGCCGGAATCTCCCAGCCACATGGAAGCCACCACAAATAGTGCCACCAGAGTCACCGCACAGGTGATAATCAGCCAGACAAAGGGCGGCAGCCCCCTATTGTGCGGGCTGTCCTGATGGACCACCGGCATGCGGCGTATCGCACTGGGCTGACTCATCTCACTGCGCACGGTGGGCGCCGCTTTCAGCTCGGAACGCAGGCGCTCAAAGCTTATGGTCCGGTTTTCCTGCTTCACCTGCAGCGCGTTTGCGATGCCCGCCACCACATAGGGCGGCAGATTCCTCAGGTAATCCGTTGGAATCAATAACCGGCCATCCTTCAGGCGCTCCGGTGCATCCGGGGGCAAAATCCCCGAGACCGCGTAAACCAGTACTGCCGCAAAAGAATAAACATCCGTAATTTCTCCGCAGACAGCATCTGCCTCATACTGTTCAATAGCCGCCGAACCGGCATGAAGCTCTTCAATGATGGAGGTTCCCGTCCGACGGGCCTCTTCAATGGAAAAGGAAGTGATCAGTAAATTGCCTTCCACCGTAAAACGAACCGTTTCCGGAGACAGGCCCAAATGGTGGATGCCAAGGGAATTCATCAGCCCCAGCGCCGTTAAAACGGGCATGAACAGGTTGTTGGCCTCATTCCATGACAAGACACCTTTATTTTCGATATAGCGCCTGAGTGTGACGGACGGAACATATTCGTATATGGCGTATGCGGTATAGTTTTCTTCAAAGATATCGAGAACCGAGACCATGACGGTCACTTCCCGGATGCGGCTTACATTTTTGGACATCTCCACAAATTTTTCGAGATACTCCTCATAGTCGTTCTCTTTTCCCTGTAACGACAAAATGCAGCCATCCTGCTGGCGAGCGGCGATTGAAACGGGATAAAACTCTCTGATATCCACCATTTTCTTTTTAGTGGTATCAAAACCCGCATAGGTGATACCCTCGCCGTTCATGGACTTTGCCCGACCGATTTGATAATGTGCGTTCAGTACGGTGCCATATTCGAGCCCTTCGGGAATTTGCCCCTTTTTATTGTCCCAGCCGCACACCGGGCAGATACCATTTGGAATTTCAAGCGCTGAAAAACAATTCTTACACTGCAGCTTGTGTCCCGCCATTTTGTCCTCCTCAAGCACAAGGGTAAGTGTCCCAAGAACACATATGAAAAATTATATCATATGCGCTTTCCAAAGACAAGTTTTTCCATCATTTACGGGGCCAAACAGCCCTTTTTTGATGTCTGTAAAAGTACAGGCTCATCTCTGACGCGATAAGCTCGGATACCGGGAACGATAACCAAACACCGTTCATGCCATAAAGAGCAGCCACCGGAATCAAAGCGACGATTTCCCGTGCCGCCAAATTGACAAAGGAGTTCGCCGCGTTTTCTGTCGCGCTGAAGTAGAACACCGTCAGGATATTGAAACCCGCCATAAACGGAATAGTTAATAATTTCAAATCAAATTCCGAGCATTTCAGGTAAAACTATTGACGAGGTGATTTTGATGATTCAAAAGTATTTAGGCCTATCAGATCTGCTTGAGAATGACATGAGCAGCTATGAATACTTCAATTCCCTGCCCGCGCAGCTGCAAAGCGAACTGAATTCCCATGAAATATCCAGCTTTGAAGAGCTTCAGCGCAAGGCATACAACCTGATGCAGGGACATGATGTAACATCACTTTAATGAACGGGAAAAAACACAGAGGAGCTCCTTTATATGCATTTTTCGCATAAACTGGAGCGCCTCCCCTTTTTACAATTGAGAGCCAAAACACGCTTCATATTTCAGCGCGTTAATTTCCTTTAAACAAGACGGGATAAGCAGATGATGTCATGACCCTTTTTTTCTGTGAGCAACCTTAAACTGAGAGAGAAGTTCTCTTTACCGCTAATGCGCAATACGGTACTCGTTCTCTGCCAGCCAGGCTTTAAAATCCTCCTCTGAAAGGTCTTTTTTCATTGCGCGCTTTTCCTTAAAGAATTCTTTTCTGCATATCTTTCGCTGTCGTTCCTGTTCTGCGCGTTCGTCCAGTACGCCCTTCCATTTTTCCAGAAGAGGGCTTTCAAACTTCTGCCACTGTACCTCCGGTAGCGTGATGGTGAGCTCATCCTTCGCCTTGTCGTCGCGGTTGAGCATCGGATGATAGCGGTTAATGTAATAAATCTCATAAAGAAACATGTCCGCTTCTGTCTCAAAATCGGCATATTCTATTTTTGTTGCGTCGGCAATATCGATTTCCCGATACAGCGGTTTCTTGAAAAAATGTCCGTATAGCCGCCTTGACAGCGGCATTTTTGTCCGGCCAAGATAAATAACCGTATCCCCATGAAAAACCTTGTATAGAATAAATCCCATATGTATCTTCCCGCTCGTTTTTTCTGTACAGAGAAAGCTTTTGCCGTATATAAGACCGATAGCCTTGTTTGATCTTACCGGCATTCCTACAGATTTTATCATGAAGCAGATGACAGTTCAATTGTTCTGTACAAACTTTATCATTTTGTTTTGCCGTACGGCTGCCTGGCTGCTTCGAAACGGTCTCCCGCTGGAAAAAAGCCGGCGTGCACTGTTTTTACAAACACATTACACGCCGGCTTTATTTTACGTTAACCGACTTTCAGTTTACGCGCTGTACTTTTTAAGGTTTTCAAGTCCGATTTGAATGGCCGTCAGGGCTTCCTCCGGCCCTTCAAATTCGATGGCCACCATTCCGTCATATCCGTTTGCCTTCATTATGTCAAGGCACTGCTTCACCGGTACGACACCGTGCCCGATGATGGTTCCGCGGATATAGTTTCCGCCCCTTGTGCGCAAGAAGCCCTTACCGGGATCGATGCAGTTGCCGTCTTTCAACAAAAAGTCTTTGGCGTGCACATAAAAGGCATAAGGCGCCACGCGGCCAAAAGCCAGCTCCGGCGGCTCATCCACGCAAAGGAAATTCCCCATGTCGCAGAGTAGGCCGAAATTCGGATGGTTCACGGCATCCACCAGTTTTTCGACACGTTCGCTATCCTGACAGAAATACCCATGATTTTCCACCATCGTGCGGATTCCTTTGGAAGCCGCGTATACCGTTACCTCGCGGCAGGCGTCACTGAGCTTTGGCAGCACCCGTTCGAAGCTCTTAAAATCTCCCTTGCCGGGATTCGCCCATTGGCAGGCATCGTGGCGCACGCTTTTCGCTCCAAGGCGTTCTGCCATATCAATTTCCCCGCATACTCGTTTGACCTCGGCCGCCGTATCCCCGCCGCTGCCATTTAGAAAGTCGGCGCTGACCGTGTAATTCGAAACCGTAAGCTGTTCCTTTTCACAGGCTTTCCGCAGCCGATCCGCATATTCCTCCCGAGAGGAGCCGTCGTGCGGGGTAACATCGACAAACTCGATGCCGTCGAACCCCATTTCCTTCGCTTTTTGCACACAATCCAACTGCGTCATCGTTCCTGCCCGCAACAATGCCGCAAAGCTGTATGAACTCACTGAAAATTTCATTATTTTTCTCCTTCATTGATTCATGGGTAGCGTCGGCGGTGCCGACTCTTGTTTTCATTATACGGAACAGGTTCGAAAAGTCAACGGTTTGAAAAAACTTTTGACTGCGCAGAAAGACCTTCATTCGGCTTTTCGGGAATATGCATGCCCGAAAACTCAAAATTTATTCTGTATGGAAATTTTAATCACCATAAACATCCTTAGGTAAAATTTTCAACCAAAAGGATATTATTCGCGATAAAAAAGTAGTGTAAGATAATCGCAGCATAAGCCACAAAAGAAGAATTTTTAGTCGTTTTCCAGTGGAGGTTAAACATGAAAAGCCAATATAGAATTTCAAAGACCGGTAAGCAATACATGCAGAAACAGAAAATTGCCGGACGGCTCATCATGCTGCGCACCAGCAAGGGGCTACCGCAAAGCGAGATCGCAAAACGTCTTGGAATTACTCGTTCCGCTTATACCTATTATGAGACAGGACGCAGTGAACCGTCCATCTCTTCCCTGATTATTCTGGCCAGTTTCTATGAAATCTCGCTGGATGATTTGATTTTAGGCGCGGCCCCCAAAAAAAAAATACATGAGCAGTTTTATCCGCAGTATTCTTCATAAAGTGCTTTTTACTGACAGGATACCTGTTCGGATATGTTTTGCGCTAAAACAGGTGTTTATAAGGATGTGTTTAAAAGATTCTATTCTCCATCTCACATAGATTATTATTTATCTTCTTAATTGTAATCCTCATACTTACCCGGCTGCCGCAGGTTTCATTGCGGCAGTTCGGTTTTTTAGCTGTGTTTTGGAATAGAACTCCGGATGGCTGCCGCTTGTAATCTTACTGCAATTATGCTATAATCCCTCTCATATCAGTGGCGGTAAAATGCCGCCGGAGGCCCGGGGCAATTGGAAGATTCCTTGCCGACGTTTAAGGAGATGATTTTTCCCCCAATGGACAGTCACAGTATTACACTTGTAATCGTACTTATTGTCCTGCTCATTTTGTCCGCCTTTTTTTCGGCGACAGAGACCGCTTTTTCCTCACTCAACCGCATCCGCATGAAAAACCTTGCAAGTGAGGGAAGCAAACGCGCAAAACGTGCCTATAAGCTTTCAGAGGATTACGACAATTTACTGTCTACCATTTTGGTCGGCAATAACCTTGTCAATATTGCCGGAACCGCCATTGCCACGGTTTTATTCGTAAACATGCTCGGCAGTGGCAGCGGCCCCACCGTTTCAACCATCGTGATGACCGTTGTCGTATTGATTTTTGGAGAGGTTTCACCCAAAAGTCTTGCAAAAGAAGCTCCTGAATCCTTTGCCATGTTTGCGGCACCGATTATCCGGATTGTCATGGTGATCTTTAAGCCCATCAACTTCTTTTTTGCCAAACTGAAGTCCGTGCTGAAGAAAATCGTCAAGGTAAAGGGTGACAGAAGCGTAACGGACAGCGAACTGCTGACTATTGTCGCGGAGGCAGAAAAAGAGGGCGGCATCGACGAAGAGGAAAGCAAGCTGATCCGCAATGTCATAGAGTTTGACGATATTGAAGCCGCGGACATTCTCACTCCGCGCGTGGACCTTGTAACCGTGGAAAGCGGCGAAGGCCACGAGGAAGTGGCGCGGCTTTTCCGTGAAACCGGTTATTCCAGGCTTCCGGTCTATCAGGATTCCATCGACAATATCCTCGGGGTCATCCATGAAAAGAATTTTTACAGCTATGTTTACGGCACCGACCAGAGCATCGACACGATTATCAAACCGGTGGAACGCATTCCTCCTACGGCAAAAATATCCGACCTTCTGCGCCGACTGCAGAAAAACAAGCTGCATCTGGCCGTCGTCATTGACGAATACGGCGGAACAGAGGGTATTGTCACTCTGGAGGATGTCATTGAAGAACTCATAGGGGAAATATGGGATGAGCACGACGAGGTGGTAAAGGAAAGCTTTCAAAAGAACCCGGACGGCTCCTATAATGTGTATTACACAACCGATCTGGACGACTTCATTGAGTTCTTTAACCTGCGTGACGATACGGATGCCTCTTCCATCAGCGGCTGGGCCACCGAACATTTGGGGAAAATCCCGGATGTGGGCGACAGTTTTGAGGATATGGGCCTGCTGATACGGGTAAGCGCAGTGGAAAACAACCGTGTCATGGCAATTGAGGTACATGGCGACCCTGTTCCCGAAGAGGCTTATTACAAAGATGGAGAATGATCAGGCTGTAAAGCCGCTCATAAATAAATCGGAATGGAATAAATAAAAAACGTGTCTATATGCAAAGTTTGCATAGGACACGTTTTTTATTTATCTTTACACGAAATTATACGCCACATAAAGCCCGTTCCATCGTTTTATCGCAGCTTATGAAAAAATTCTGCAAACAGCGCCCGGCATTCGTCTTCCATAAAGCCGCGGTGAATTTCCGGTTTTCGGTATAGCGTGAGCTTTGTCAAGTCCAATGCCGTACCGCAGCATCCGGCCCTCTCATCGTCCAGGCCGTAGACAACCGCTTCAACACGGGCATTCAGAATGGCTCCGGTACACATCGGGCATGGCTCCAGCGTAACATAAAGCCGGCAGCCGGTAAGCCGCCAGTTCCCAAGGAGTTTTGCGGCATCCGCGATGGCTTCCAGCTCGGCATGCCCCAGGGGGTCTTTGCATTCCTCCCGGCGGTTGCGGCCCCTGCCGATAATCCTGCCGTCATGTTCAACGACGGCTCCGACCGGAATTTCTCCAGCTGCCGCCGCCTCTTCCGCAAGGAGCAGTGCTTCGCGCATAAATTGCCTGTCTGGAATAAATGACAGTCTTAGCATACTAAAAAAACAAATAACTCAGCACGAAATTGATAATCATATAGCCGAGAATTACCCAGACGCACGGAGCCGTGACGATTGCCTTTGCGCTTTCTCCCGGACGAATGGCTGCAGTATAAGCATCCGTCCGCACACCGCTCCATTCATGCGATTGTGCATTCTTTGAGGAGGCGAAAAAGGATTTGCGGCGAAACAGAATCAGGAACAGCAGGCACAGCAGGCCGAGTGCGATCGGCGCCCAGAACAACACCACGTTCGCAAACAAATCACTGCCTTCTCCGAAGACCACATACGAATATTCGCCGGCCATCGCAAGCAGATTGTTCAGGAAATGAATGGCCACCGCCACCCAGAGATTGCGGGTTTTATAATAGACAAAGCCGAATACCAAGCCGGCGCCTGTCGCAAAAATAAAGGAGCCCGGGGTTATATGCACCATACCGAAGAGTAGTCCGGAAGCCACAATCGCAAAGCCCGCGCCGAACTTTTCAAGGGATGCAAATATGATCCCGCGGAACACAAATTCCTCTATCACCGGCGCCAGAATGACGACAGCAAGCAGATAGATCCATGTGCTCTCCGGGTAGTAGGCCGCCGGCTCATAGGAGCCGGGATCGTAGCCCATACTTTCAAATAAGCCCTGTATAAAATTGGCGGGTAAGTTCATCAGCAGACAAATGCTGAGTCCCGCAAACACCGCAAGTACCGCATTCAATATACCCTTGTTCTCAAAACGGACCATCGACTGCAGCGAGGGCTTGCGGATGCGCAGATAGATAAGGCCCGGCATCAGCGTCGCAAGGGGAACCAGTACGGCGTTCAGCCAATAAAATGCTGCGTCGTTATTAGAATAGACGGGTATCCCCAGCGCGGAGAATAAAAACATCAGAATGATCTGAAAAAAAAGGGAAGTGGCAAACATAGCCACACAAATGGCCGCGGTTTTATTGAGCTCCGACGCCGCGGCTTTTACACGCGGGCTTTTGCGGTACCCCTCCGGCGCAAACTGCGGCGACAGATACGGGGCATACAATCCGGCTCCCAGCGGATATCCTCCCTGGAGTACGGGTATTTGCGTTTGAGAATAATAGGGATTGGGCTGCAGCGCGGGATACCGGGAAGCCTGTACCGGCGCCTGATACAGGGGCGGATACGGACCCTGGTACTGCTGCGTCGTCTGAGCATATGGCGCATAAACGGGCATTTGTCCGTCCATTGGATATTGGTAAACGACGTTCGGCTGTGGCTGTCCATATACCGGCGC
>Ga0153939_1000062_pt1 | contig 33687 bp, 29 predicted proteins | sample TSNJ023MetaG_FD_104734 | JGI IMG/M metagenome (GOLD analysis project Ga0153939, IMG submission 104734) | Attine ant fungus gardens microbial communities from New Jersey, USA - TSNJ023 MetaG | ecosystem: Host-associated > Fungi > Mycelium > Unclassified | place: USA: New Jersey, Brendan T. Byrne... | reverse complement strand
GCATTGCTGTAATAAAGCCAGCCGGGCATTGCGGGTTCATCGTTGTTCTCCCCGGCGAAATATTCCGAATCATGGTCATCATCAAAAAGCCACTTCACCGAGGTCAGTCCACGCAGGGCATAGTGGGTCGTATCCGGCCGGGAGGCCACATCGCGCTGCACACCGATGGAATCATAAAACTCCATAATGGAACCCGGCACCACGCTGTGGAAAGCCTGTATGGACTTTACCTGCCAGAACATTGCGGAATTGTCCAGTGAATCGTAAAAATCCGTACGCACCGCGTCCGAACGGACATCATCCAGGTCAATATCCCCGCCCCCATTCAGCGCATAAGGAATGATATGCTCACGGGGTACCTGAGACTGGGTTTTTCCGATGGCGATAAAATAAACAGAATACAATACCACAACGACGGACAGGGCCGTAAGCGTACTGCGGTAAAACCGCTTTTCATTCCGCCGGTAAAATTGCAGTAAAAATACCACCAGCGCGATACATACCAAAGAAATCGCGACATAAGTCCAAAAACGGGTGGGATACTGCATGAGTCCCAGCGAGGTGGTTTGTTCTCCGTCTTCATCTGTGGTAACTTTCGGCATAAAGGCAATGACGAGGGCTATGGCCGCTGTAATCGTCGTTGTCCATGTGACGGCGCGCTTCCAGTTTACCGGCTGATACTCCAGCGCCATCACCGTTGCAAGAGCCATCATCAGGGTAAACATATAGTACCAGCGCGCATAGAACGAGCTGTTCATCAGCTGGAACGCAGAGTTGAGGAACGGCACAAACGCCATGAGGATCAAAACCCATATCAGCTTTTTCAACCAGTGCTTCCGCCTAATTTGCAGCCAGCCAATGACGCCTGTCATGCTGAACAGCGGCAGCCACGCGCCGAGGGAAGCCCACTTGGATTCGGATTCCGGCGTAAAATTCGGCCTTGCGGGCAGGTCCGGCGGGAAGAAAAAGCATTCTAAGATATGCAGATACCGTTGGTTCTTATTATAAAGCACGGCATTCCAGCCGTTGATCATATTGTCCGTACGGTTGTTCTGCAGTACGGTCAGTACAGACGGCACCATCAGAATCCCGGACATGGCAAAGCCCAAAACCGCCTCAAGGCCGAGTAAAAGCACATCCTTGATGGAAATATGCCAGCTTTTGCACACCAGCCGAAGGAAGAAGTAAATCAAGGTAAAGGTAACCTGTCCCACAAAGAAATAATAGTTCACGACGCAGCAGACCGCCACAGACAGGGCAAAGATACCGCGCCGGCGCTTGTACATGTACTCGTCCAACGCCGCCAGCATCAATGGGAAGAACACGATGGCCTCATGGAAGTGGTTGAAAAATATGTTGTAAATAGAAAATCCCGAGAAGGCATACAGCACCGATCCAATGAGCGCAAAGTTCTGGTTTTTGACATAGCGGTGCAGATAAATATAGCCTGTCAGGGTGGCGCAGGCAAACTTTAAAATCAGCAGCGGCCCCATGAGATACGGAACAAGTTCCGTGGGAAAGGGAATCGTCAGCCAGAAAAATGGGCTGCCCAGCAAATAAAATGAGTAGGAGCCAATAAAGTTGACCCCCAAATCCGTATACGCGTTCCATCCGAGATTCCCCTCGCGAACGGCCCGGTGCGCAAGCTGATAAAAGGGAATTTGCTGTACATTGAAATCTCCATAAAACAGAAAATATCCCCTGTCAATCAAAATAAAGGGTATAAAAACCAAAAAAGATAGGCCTAAGCCTAGAAAAAACGCTTTAAAAAAGTAATTATTCCGAAAGCTGCGCTTCATCGTTTTGCTGAAAGCTTCCAACATCTCGCCCCCATTCGAATTTTTCGTAAATAGTATAGCACAGTTTCGGCTGCGAATAAAGAAAAAATACAAATTCAGCCGTTTATAGCCGCTTATATTCAAAAGAAAAAAGTAAATATGCTGCCGGACTGTCGTGAATTTGCATTTTGCACCCATACTTGAAAAAGAGGCTGATAAAGTGTAAAATAGAATAAGTTATGTGAGCAGGAGACTCTAATGAAAAAATCAAGTTTCTTTGCGATGATTTCGCGCATGAAATATATCAATCGCTGGGGATTGATGCGCAATACACGCCCGGAAAATCTCAGCGAACACAGCCTTGACACGGCTGTCATCGCCCATGCGTTGGCCCTGATCGGCAACAGGCGCCTGGGGCAAAGCTACAATCCGGAGCGCGCGGCGCTGCTTTGCATCTATCATGATACTTCCGAAATCATCACGGGGGATTTACCGACACCGGTAAAATACCATTCGGATGAAATCCGCTATGCCTACCGCGACGTAGAGCGGCTTGCCCAAAACAGCCTGCTTGCCATGCTGCCGGAGGAGCTGAGACCGGAATATCGTGAAATCATGATATACGGCGGACCGGAGGACGGCAAACTGAAGCCGCTCGTCAAAGCGGCGGACAAGATATCGGCCGTAATCAAATGTATAGAGGAAAAGAAAAGCGGCAACACCGAATTCGAAACGGCAGAACAAACGCTGCGGGGAACAATCTGCGATATGTCGCTTGCAGAGGCCGATATTTTTATGGAGGAATTTCTCCCGGCATACCTACTGACACTGGATGAACAGAAATAAAAGATAAAGGCGGAAAAGTATTGCAGTTGGGCAGGGTAACGATCAGAGACAGGGCGGTGCTGGCCCCGATGGCGGGCGTCACCGATTTGGCGTACCGCCGCATATGCGCGGATATGGGCGCAGCCTATACAATAACCGAGATGGTGAGCAGCAAAGCCGTTGAGTTTGGCGATAAAAAGACACAGGAGCTCTGTGTTTTGGATGACAAGACAAGGCCCGCGGCCATACAGCTTTTCGGAAACGAGCCGCACACGATGGCCTTTGCGGCAAAAAAGCTTTTAGAACACAGGCCGGATGCCGTTGACATCAATATGGGCTGCCCCGTTCCAAAAATCGCGGGTCAGGGCAGCGGCAGCGCACTCATGAGGAACCCGAAGCTCTGTGGAAAAATTGTGGCGGCGGTAAAGTCCGCGGTGAATGTCCCGGTGACGGTGAAAATCCGGAGCGGCTGGGACGACGACAGCGTCAATGCCGTGGAAGTCGCGTGTATCTGCGCCGACGCGGGTGCGGCGGCCATCTGCGTGCATGGCAGAACGAAAACACAGATGTATGCCGGTAAGGCCGACTGGGATCTCATCCGGCAGGTGAAGCGGGCGGTTTCCGTTCCGGTCATCGGCAACGGAGATGTAACAGACGCCGGGTCGGCCGTGAAAATGCTGGAGGAGACCGGCTGTGACCTTGTGATGATCGGCCGGAGAGCGCTGGGCAATCCGTGGATTTTCCGCGAAATAAACGGCGCCCTTGCCGAAAAAACCTGCATCCTGCCTCCGCCGTCTTTAGAAGAACGGCTGCTGCTGGTAAGAAAGCACATCGGCCTGCTTTGCTCCCTTAAAGGGGAAAACCGCGGCATGCGTGAAGCGAGGAAACATGTGGCATGGTATCTGCACGGCATGAAAAATGCCGCCGGATTCCGAAAACGTGCCGGGGAGTTGTGCACGCTGCAGGACCTGGATGCGCTTCTCATGGACGTATACGAAACCAACCGGAATACTGAAAGTATGGAGAAACCAATATGAAATTGCTGGTAATTGACGGAAACAGTATTGTAAACCGTGCGTTTTACGGAATTAAGCTCCTCACGACCAAGCAGGGGGAATTCACCAACGCAATTTACGGTTTTTTGACGATGCTGAAAAAACTGCAGGATGAAACCGAGCCCGACGCAGTGGCCATTGCCTTTGATATGCGCGCGCCCACATTCCGGCATCAGGAATACGCGGGCTATAAGGTGACACGCAAAGGAATGCCGCCGGAATTAGCGCAGCAAATGCCCGTGTTGCAGGAATTATTGCGCGATATGGGCTACAAGACCGTCATGTGCGAGGGCTGGGAGGCCGATGACATCCTTGGAACACTGGCGGTCGCCTGCGAGCAAAGCGGCGACAGGTGCATGATCGCCACCGGAGACCGCGACAGCTTGCAGCTGGTTTCCGATAAAACAGCTGTGCGTCTTGCAAGCACAAAGTTTGGACAGCCACAGGTCACTATTTATGACAAAGAAAAAGTAATGGAAGAATACGGCGTGACACCGAAGCAGCTCATCGACATCAAAGCCCTTCAAGGGGATTCCTCCGACAATATTCCCGGTGTGGCGGGCATCGGCCCCAAAGGGGCGGGGGATTTGATCAAACGCTTTGGCAGCCTCGAAAGTGTCTATGAGAACCTGGACTCGCCGGATATCAAACCCGCCATGAAAAACAAGCTGGAGGCCTCACGGGATAACGCGTTTCTAAGCTATTCCCTGGGGACGATTCACACGGACGCTCCCGTCGAAACGGAGGCTTCCCATTACGTCAAGGATGAGGGCGCACCGAACAGGGCCGCAGGGACGATGGTTCGACTGGAGCTGTTCTCTCTGCTGGACAAGTTCGGTTATAGCGGAGAAAGCGCCGTAAAGGCCGAAGCGGCAGCTCCACTCCGGATAATCCGCTGCTCTGACGGAGCCGCCGTGCTTGCCCGTACGGGAGATGAAGGCAAGGCTTATTTTTACTGTGATTTTGAAGACGGAGTTTTACGGCATATCCTTTTTGCATTTAAGGGAGAGATTGTCGAAGTCGAACCCGACGAGGCATTTTTAAGGGCGTTTTTCAAAAGCCGGAATATTGAGAAATACACGCACAACGTCAAACAGCTGCATCGGGAGTCCCTCCGCCGATTCGGCGAAGTGGTGGAGAACATGCGCTTTGATACGATTTTAGCGGCATATCTACTGAACCCGTCGGCCTCCGAATACGATGTGCTGCGGCTTAGCGCGGAGTATGCGGTGCCCGTGCCGGATATGGAAAGCGTTCCGGAAAAGTGTGCGGCTATTATGCCGGAGCTCTGCTCCAAGCTGCAAAGCTCCATAGATGAAAACAGCCAGCATGAGCTTTTGATCGATATCGAACTGCCCCTTGCCGCTGTACTGGCGGAAATGGAGCATCTCGGATTTTATGTGGACGCGGACGCCATCGAGAAATACGGCCTGCAACTGCAGGAGCAAAGCGACCTGCTGAAAAGCTCTATTTTGGAGCAGGTGGGTTATGAGTTCAACATCAACTCGCCGAAACAGCTGGGAGAAGCGCTTTTCGGCAAGCTGGGCCTGCCCCACGGAAAAAAGACCAAAAGCGGGTGGAGTACCAATGCCGACGTACTGGAGGACTTGCGCTACCTGCACCCGGTGATTGATGAGGTTTTAAAATACCGGACACTGACAAAGCTGAAATCCACTTACTGCGATGGTCTTGTCAAGGTGATCGCAGAGGACGGACGCATTCATTCCAGCTTCAACCAGACCGAGACGCGGACGGGCCGAATCTCTTCCACGGAGCCGAATATGCAAAACATTCCGGTCCGAACCGCCATCGGCAGGGAATTCCGAAAATTCTTTTCGGCGGAGAGCGGCGTCCTTGTGGACGCGGACTATTCACAGATTGAACTGCGCGTATTGGCGCATGTGGCAAACGACAGCGCCATGATAGAAGATTTTAAAGAGGGCCGGGATATCCACACGTCCACGGCCGCAAGGGTGTTCGGGCTGCCGCTGGAGCTGGTCACGTCCGAAATGAGAAGCAAGGCGAAGGCGGTCAATTTCGGCATCGTTTATGGAATCGGCGCGTTTTCCCTTTCTAAGGACATCGGCGTCACCCGAAAAGAGGCCGATGAATATATCAAGGAATACCTGCGCAACTATTCGGGCGTGGACGCCTATATGACCCGCGAGGTGGAAACGGCGAAGGAGCAGGGATATGTGGAGACGATTTTCGGTAGGCGGCGTTATCTGCCGGAGCTAAAAAGCAGCAACTTCAATATGCGCGCCTTCGGCGAGCGTGTGGCGCGAAACATGCCGATACAGGGAGCGGCAGCGGACATCATCAAAATTGCTATGATTGGTGTCAGCCGCCGCCTGAAAAAGGAAGGTCTGCAGGCGAAACTGATTTTGCAGGTGCACGATGAATTGATTGTGGAATGCCCGGAAAGCGAAGCGGAAACGGTCGCGAAGCTGCTGAAGGAGGAAATGGAAAGCGCCGTGCAGCTGTCGGTTCCGATGCTGGCGGACGCGGGCTATGGGAAAACATGGTATGAGGCGAAGGAAGGCTGACTGTCCGCCTTATGTTTCGAACCTTCGGACTATCAGTGTATGGAGAAGAGATTGTGTGAAAAATAATTAGAAGGGAGCGGTACCGGCATAAGGGGCTGTTTCGGCATCGCTTTGTGCGGAAAGTACCGCATGGCGGTTTGCATGAAGGTTTTATTTGTTTGTACGGGAAATACCTGCCGCAGCCCGATGGCGGAAGGGATTTTTCGCGATAAGGTCCTGCAGGACGGGCTGGAAGGGAAAATATTCAGTCAGAGTGCGGGGCTTTCTGCGGTGGATAAGATGCCCGCGGCTGAAAACGCCATTCTAACCTGCAGGGAAATTGGCATAGACATCAGCGGACATACGGCGCGCCGCATTGCGCCGGAGGACACCGAGGCCTGGGATTTATATTTTCCCATGTCCAAGACACATGCCTATATTCTTGAACAGGCCGGTGTGGCGCATACAAAGATATACATTCCCAAATATATTGACGACCCTTACGGGCAGGGACTTGAGGTTTACCGGAAGTGCAGAGAGAAGCTTGAAATAGAGCTCCGGTTGTTTTATAATAATGTAGTGAAACGATTGATTACATTTGAAGCATGATTGAATGAAAAGTGAGGCCCAATGAAAATAGTAAAAATGACACATGAACATACGGAAACCCTTGCCGACCTGGAAAAACTGTGTTTTGTAAACCCTTGGAGCCAAAAATCCCTTGACGATCAGGTGGAAAACCATCGCGCGGTCTTTTTGACCGCGATGGAGGGCAATGCGATATTGGGATACGGCGGCATGCATCAGGGCGGCAAAGAATTTTATATCGATAACATAGCCGTTTTCCGGCATCACCGGGGCAAGGGCGTAGGCACAGCCATCATCGAAGCCTTGGAAACAGAAGCCGTATCGCGCGGCGGAGATTTTATATCCCTTGAAGTACGTGTTTCCAACAAGGCGGCAGGGCTCTACAAGCGCCTGGGCTTTCAGGAGGAGGGCCGGCGGAAAAACTTTTATACCGATCCGCTTGAGGATGCGATCATCCTAACTAAGCGTTTTGTATGATACAGAAAGGATTATGGTTTAAGTTTGAATATTTTGGGAATTGAAACATCCTGTGACGAAACAGCTGCCTCGGTGGTTCGGGACGGACGTCATGTTCTGTCAGATGTAGTGGCTTCGCAGGTGGAGAATCATCAAGTTTATGGCGGCGTCGTACCTGAGATAGCCTCGCGGATGCACAGCGAGGCTATCTCAGGTGTAGCGGCAAAGGCCCTTTCAGACTGTGACATGACAATGGGCGACATAGACGCAATTGCCGTGACTTATGCGCCGGGACTCATCGGCGCTCTTCTGGTCGGCGTGAATTTTGCAAAGGGGCTGTCTCTGTCTTCCGGCAAGCCGCTGATACCGGTACATCACCTCAGAGGGCATATCGCCTCCAATTATATTTCCTCCCCACAGCTGGAGCCTCCGTTTTTGTGTCTGGTGGTTTCCGGCGGCCACAGCCATATCATCCAAGTAGATGGTTATACGAGTTTGCGCATTGTAGGGCGTACGCGGGACGATGCTGCGGGCGAAGCCTTCGACAAGGCCGCGCGCTGTATGGGGATGGCCTATCCGGGAGGCGTACATCTTGATGAAATCGCGGAATCCGGAAACGCATTCGCCTTTTCGTTTCCACGGCCAAAAGTGGATGGCGCACCGTTGGATTTCAGCTTTTCAGGGCTGAAAACCTCCGTCATCAACCTGCTCCACAACGCTGAGCAAAAGGGAGAGATGCTGCCGACGAATGATCTTGCCGCATCCTATCGGAAAGCGGTTGTCTGCTATTTGATGGATCATTTTATAAAAGCGGCGCGGGAAACCGGTATGAAAAAGCTGGTCGTCGCAGGCGGCGTTTCTGCAAACCGGCTGCTGCGCCGGGAGCTCACGGCGCTTCAGTCCACTTATGAAATCTATATACCCGCGCTGCGCTACTGCGCAGACAACGCTGCGATGATTGCCGCGCAGGGTTATTATGAATACCGGGCGGGGCATACCGCCGGAATGGAGCTCAACGCCGAGGCCCAGCGCACCATTGAAGGATAAAGTTTTTGAAAAAGGAAAGGGAATCCACTATGAAAAAAATAATTTTGGCCGGTTTTCTTACAGTGTTGATTTTGATATTTGCAGCCTGTTCGGCAGAAGATGCAAAATCCGAGCCTGGCGGCGGGACATCTTCCGTTGTGCAAACACAGGAGGAAAGCACTGCTTCACACGACAATTCCGCCGCCGTGTCGACGAGGCCGCCCAGCTTTACGGGGGAGGCCGGCACCGAGAATGCCGTGTATACACAGCAAACATCCGACGGCACGGAAGGCGCCGCCATTACCTTCATGGCGGACGGAACCTTTGAGTTCCGGCCGGTTTTTTACGACGGCAGCCCCTCTGTCACCGGTTCATATGAAACAACCGACAGCGCCCATATCCTGACAGCACAGGAGACCACCGCCCACAACATCATCCTGGAGGAGTTGGGTGCGATCAGCTTCTGTTTTGACGGGGACCGCCTCATTTATCAGGGAACGGCAATCGGCGAAACCAGCGATGGCGCCGTTTTTGCACCGTAAAGGGTGGCAGGTATGAAAAAGATAAACGGCGCGGAAATCATGGTCAAATGTCTCCAGCAGGAGGGTGTCGATATCGTATTCGGCTACCCTGGCGCTGCCATCTGTCCATTTTACGATGCAATTTATGATTCCGGTATCCGGCATGTTCTGGTGCGGCAGGAGCAGAACGCCGCCCATATGGCAAGCGGCTACGCGAGATCCCTTTCACGGCCCGCGGTCTGTACGGCCACCTCCGGCCCCGGGGCCACCAATCTCATCACCGGCATTGCGACGGCCTATATGGATTCAATTCCCATCATCGCCATTACCGGACAGGTCAACCTGGAGCAGCTGGGGCGCGACAGCTTTCAGGAGGCGGATATCACCGGCGCCTGCGAATCCTTCACCAAGCACAGCTATCTTGTAAAGAATGTAGCCGACATTCCCCGGGTGATGAAAGAGGCCTTTCATATCGCCTCCACCGGCCGGCCGGGCCCGGTTTTGATCGATATTCCGGAGGAGGTCCAGCTTGCGAAGGCAGGCCAGTTTCACTATCCGGAAAAACCGGATATCATCGGATACAAGCCCACAACGGCAGGCCACCCCATGCAGATCAAGAGGGCGCTTCAAGCCATACGAGCCGCAAAACGCCCTATTGTCTGCTGTGGCGGCGGTGTGGTGCTGGCAAATGCCCGGGACGAAATGATCCGCTTTGTCAAAAACAGCGGAGCCCCTGTCGTGGCCACCATGATGGGGATTGGCGTGCTGCCAATGCACAGCCCCACTTATCTCGGCATGATTGGACGGCATGGCCGCAGCTATGCCAACCGCGCCATACGCGAAGCGGACCTTGTCATTCTCTGCGGGGCAAGGGTCGGCGACCGGGCCATCGCCATGCCCGGACAAATTGCCGAGCGCGCGACGGTCATCCACGTCGATGTGGACCCTGCGGAAATCGGGAAAAATATGCGCGTCGACATTCCCATTGTCGGCGATGTGAAGGCCGTACTCACGGCTTTGGCGGAAAAGGCCGAGCCGGGTGACATCGAGCCGTGGCTTGAAGTCGTCAGTGAATACAAACGAAGCTATCGCCCCCACGGAAAGGATCGCAGCGATTTTGTCGAGCCGCGTTCCTTTATTCGCGGACTTTCCGCTTTGATGGAGGAAAACGCCATTTTGGTGTCGGATGTCGGGCAGAGTCAGATATGGGCGGCACGGAATTTCTCTCAAAAAGAGGGCCGCTTTCTTACAAGCGGCGGCCTCGGTACGATGGGCTATGCCCTGCCCGCGGCCATCGGCGCAAAGCTTGCTAAGCCGGGACGGCAGGTGGTGGCTGTCTGCGGCGACGGCGCGTTTCAGATGAGTCTGTGTGAAATGGCCACTGCAGTGGCCTGCGGTATACCGCTGAAGCTCATTGTCATGGACAATAAGCGCCTCGGCATGGTACGGGAGGTACAAAATAAGCTATACGGCAACCGTCACAGCGGGACCCATATGGACGGAAATCCGGACTTTGTCAAATTGTGTGAGGCCTACGGCATCCCTGCAAACCGTGCCTCCGGCAATAAGCAGGCGCTGCAGTTTGCCGAAGAAATGCTTCATTCAGACGGCCCCTATGCGCTGATCTGCGCGGTGGATCCGGAAACGCCGACGATATGACAGGTGGTGGAAACATGAAATATACATTGACCGTTTTAGTCGAAAACCAGCCCGGCGTGCTGTCAAAGGTAGTCTCTTTGTTTGCAAGACGCGGCTACAATATTGACAGCCTTGCCGTCGGCACCAGCGAAGACCCGGCTGTATCGCGTATGACAATTGTCGGTGAGGGAGATGCCGGCATCATCGAGCAGGTAGAGAAGCAGCTCAATAAAATTATTCCGGTCATCAAGGTACGCCGGCTTGGCGCCGCCGGTGAATTTACAAGCTGCGAGCTCATGTTGGTTAAAATCGACAACCGGAATATCGCGGAAATCAACGGCATTGTCGAACTCATGAAGGCTGAGGTGGTGGGTGTGACCAAAAACAGCCTCACCATCCGCTATGCGGGCGACCATGAGAAATGCGAAACGCTGTACAGTCTGCTGAAGCCCTATGGCATCCGTGAGGTTGCGCGCAGTGGCAGTATTGCTATTGAAACGACATAGGTTGCCTGCATTCGTTTGCTGCATTTTCGTTGTTAAAATAGAATATATGTTTGTTGAAAACACATACATAACCCGTTTATCGCTTGTTTGGTCGGAAACTAAATTCAAGCAATAAACGGGTTATGTTTATTAAAAATATTCCAATATCAAAGGAGTGTTGATAAAATGACAGAAAAAACAACTACATCGGGACTTAAGATCTTCATAAGACCGGAAACGACGGATGAATATGCAGAAGTCAACGAAATAATTTCCAAGGCTTTTATCGCAGATCACGGTGTAGATACCGGTACATTTATGGCGAAACATTTTAAAGCCGAGCGAAAGAAAAATACTTATGTGCCGGAGCTTTCTCTCGTTGCCTTACTGAAAAATGAAAAAATAGTCGGTCAGGTTGCGCTGCATGAGACCGATATACTGACCGATTCGGGCAGAAATACGCAACTGACTCTTTCACAGAGCGCTGTGTTGCCCGAATATAGAATGCGGGGCATCATGAGAGAAATGGTGATATATACGCTCCAAAAGGCAAGGAAAATGGGTTATGGTGCTGTATTCTTAGGCGGGAATCCCGCTATTTATGGAAGATTCGGGTTTGAACCGTCATGCAGGTACGGCATTTACCATGAAAAAAGGGAGAAATGGGGAGATGAAGGATTTATGGTTTGTGTATTGATTCCGGGCGCGCTGGATGGCATAACCGGCACTACTTCTTATTATGGAGGTTAAGAGGAAACCTTCCGCGAGCACGGACAAAGCAAACAGACCTTGATGCTTGTACTCTTTGGTTAGTATTGATAACTGTTACAAAAACTCCGCACAGGAAATTTCAAACCGTGGGCCACTTCTTCTTTGACAAGCTCCGCAATGGCCTCATCCTCGGCCTTTCGCAGGTCTTCAAGGGTGCTTTCACCGGCTGCATATCTGGCCCTGGCTGTTTTTACGCTTTCGGGCCGTAAAAAAGAGCCCACAATATCATATTCTATATTCAGCATAGAATCTCTCCTGAAGATGAAAAGTAAAACGGTCTTCAAACTTTTTTCAGCTTGTCCATAACTGAAAATTTGAAGACCGATTATTTGGCGTGCCCGACTGGATTCGAACCAGCGGCCTTTGGAGTCGGAGTCCAACGCTCTATCCAGCTGAGCTACGAGCACAAGCTTAAGAATATATTAGCATACTTTAGGCTGTAGTTACAAGTGATAACATGCAAAAAGTTCTTTTTTACTGAAAATTTTCAGAGAAACTGGAAAATTCTTCCCCTGCGTGTTTGTTTTAACAATGCGTGTCGTTTTGTGAGCTTACCTGGACATATATGGATTTCAATAACAAGGAGAAAGATGATTGCCAAAAGTCCGCTAAAGTGTTAAACTTATGTTTATTGTTGACATAGGAGGGATTTCATGAAGGCCACTGATAAGAAAATGGAAACCATCGTATCGCTTTGTAAAAACCGGGGATTTATTTTTCCCGGAAGTGAAATATACGGAGGACTCTCCAATTCCTGGGACTATGGGCCCTTAGGCGTGGAATTTAAAAATAACGTAAAACAGGCATGGTGGAAAAAATTTATTCAGGAAAACCCGTATAACGTGGGCCTCGATTCCGCCATTCTGATGAATCCGGAGGTTTGGGTGGCCACCGGCCATGTGGGCGGATTTTCCGACCCGCTTATGGACTGTAGGGAATGCAAAACCCGGCACCGCGCCGACAAGCTCATTGAGGATGCCACCGGTGAAAACGCCGACGGCTGGAGCAATGAAAAAATGCTTGACTATATCAAGGAAAAGGATATCCGCTGCCCAAAATGCGACAGCGCCAACTTCACCGATATCCGCCAGTTTAACCTGATGTTCAAGACCTTTCAGGGCGTTACGGAGGAGCAGAAGAGCGAAATCTACCTGCGCCCGGAAACCGCCCAAGGTATTTTCGTGAACTTTAACAGCGTACAGCGCTCAACCCGCAAAAAACTGCCCTTCGGTATCGGACAGATCGGAAAGAGCTTTCGCAACGAGATCACGCCGGGCAACTTTATATTCCGCATCCGTGAATTTGAGCAGATGGAGCTGGAGTTTTTCTGCAAGCCCGACACGGATCTAGAATGGTTTTCCTACTGGAAGGATTTCTGCGAAAACTGGCTGATGAGCCTTTCCATGAACCGGGAGAACCTGCGTCTGCGTGACCACCGTGCAGACGAACTGTCCTTCTATTCCAAAGCCACCACCGATTTTGAATACCTGTTCCCGTTTGGCTGGGGAGAGCTGTGGGGCATTGCGGACCGGACCGACTACGACCTCGGCCGGCATCAGGAGTATTCCGGCAAAAGCTGCGAGTATTACGACCAGGAGGAAAACCGCCATTATATTCCTTATGTCATCGAGCCGTCTCTCGGCACCGACCGTATGGTTCTGGCCTTTCTGTGCGACGCTTATGACGAGGAGGTTATTGATGAGAAGGATACCCGTGTGATTTTACGGCTGCATCCGTATCTGGCGCCTTACAAAGCCACTGTTTTACCCCTGTCAAAAAAGCTGAGCGAGAGGGCTTCTGAGGTTTACCAGATGTTGCTTAGCCATTTTATGGTCGATTACGACGACGCCGGCTCCATTGGCAAGCGGTACCGCCGCCAGGATGAAATCGGCACGCCCATGTGCATTACGTATGACTTTGACAGCAAGGAGGATCGCTGCGTGACCATCCGCGACCGCGACACCATGCAGCAGGAAAGGGTGGCTATCGATTCTCTGGTAGACTATATTTCCGCCAAACTGTCATTTTAATTTATTGGACAAAAAAGCGTACGCTGTAAATGCATGAGTTTGCATCTTACAGCGTATTCTTTATTGATAGCCAAGCTTGTTAATTTTACAATACAAATCCATTTTTGTTGAATAATCGTACCAATTGTGATAGAATAAACCGTAATGCACTGATTGAATGACTGCCATTTGATTCATACAGCGAAAAATTCAGCAGGAGGGAAATGAATGATATCACAAAAATGTAAAATCTCTGCCTTCATACTGGCATTGGTTTTTGCAGTTTTTGCTTGTCCTCTCGCCATATTGCCGGTTCAGGCGGAGACTATAGATTCCGATTCGCATCAGACGGAAGGTCAGCTTGCCGACACGACGGATCCTATAACCACACCGCAGGATTCTGAACCTTCCCCTGCGTCGTCGGATGTTGAGCCTCCACCGTCAGAATTCAGCTCTGAGAGCAGCTTTGTGGAAGAACCTTCGTCATCCATGCCAACAGAGAAGCCTCCCCCCACAGAAGCCCCCACACAGGAGCCCACCTGGGCGCCGGACCCCACGGAGACACCGAATTATTACGCGGGCAACACCGCGACTGCCACACCAAGGCCCACCAGTTCGGCCGGAATTACACGGCCCACCGCGACACTGAAGCCCAATACCGGTAGCACGCAGGCCTCTCAGACAGAACAACAGAAAAGCAACTATGTCACCTTCGCCACAATGAATGTCAAGCAGAATTCCTTCGCGACCAGTTTATTTTACGGAGGCGTGGCCTGTATCTTCCTTGGCGTTGTCGGCGTTGTCGTACTGATTATTTTATTTATTAAAAACAGGCGTTCCCGGAAAAACGACCGGGACGGTATTTTTGAAGAAATTGAACAGGCGGAAATAAGGGGAAGGGCCGCACAGGATCCTCACGCCACGAATGCAAGACCCCCTCAGGCCCAGCAAAGCGGACAGATGAACAGACCGCCGGCAAGGCCGCCGAATATGAACGGGCAGCAGCTCCGCCAAACAAACCATTTCGGCCAGAATGCAATTAAACCCGCGGATATATCGATGTATACAGAAGAGATTGACATTCCCGCTCCAAAAGCTGCCAAACCTCAGCCTCCCGTTTCTCCGGCAGAAAAATCCGCACCTTCGAAAGCGCCTTCCGATCCTCCTCAGCAATCCGGCGAAAGACAGTTTAATACGGAAGAAATTCTTCGTGAGGCACTTTATCAGGATGACGATTATGATGACCTCTGATTTTGCAGGATCAGGACATTGTATGACTGCTAAATTGTTACCTGAATCATTTAATACCATCCTAAAGCAATGGGGATTTGCTTTAGGATGGTATTTTTTTGCTGCCGGATTCTTACCGCACCCATATTTCAGCTTTATCATATAAAAAGACCGGGCAGGCTTTGCACAGCCTTTCCCGGCCCTCGATATAACAAAACATGTAGGTTTTATGTCCTCATTGCTGTGTTTCGCCCTTATCTTCCAGCAGCGTAATCGTAACCTCAAAAGTTTCGTCCATCGACATGCGGTAAATGGTTACAGAAACCTGATCACCCGGCTGAAAGCGCAGCAAATAGTTGGAAATATCCGTGATACCGGTTACCGGTTCGCCTTCTATGGCTGTGATAATATCGTTTGCCTGTACACCGCTATCGCTGAATGCACTTTCTTCATCGATGGATGCAATTTTAAAGCCTTCCGGCAATGAGTACATCATAATATCCATTTCCTGAACATCCGTGCCTCTGATGCCCAGACGAGTCCTGCCTTTGACATAACCTCCGGAGAGCAATTCGTTGATGATTTCCTGGGCCTTGCTGACCGGAATGGCAAAGCCCATTCCTTCATACCCGGTTGTTATAATCTTAGAAGAGTTGATGCCCACAACCTGACCGTACATATTGACAAGCGGCCCGCCTGAATTGCCGGGGTTGATCGCTGCGTCCGTTTGAATATAGGTCATACCGTTTTCGCTATAGCTGCCCACCGTACGGTTGAGGCCTGAAATAATCCCCCTTGTCAGGGAACTGGAAAACCGGGCGCCGCCCGGATTGCCGATTGCAAGAACCCATTCTCCAATGCTCAGTTCATCCGCGTCGCCGAACTCCGCAGGCGCAAAGTCATGATCATTCATTTTCAAAATAGCAAGATCCGTGGTGCGGTCTACTCCCACAACGACCGCGTCATACTCTTTTTCGTCAAATGTGGTTATTTTAACGGTTGTGTTTTTTGAATCCAGAACAACATGGCTGTTGGTGATAATATAACCATCAGATGTTGCAATGATTCCGGTTCCGGTGCTGGTGCCTTCCCCTTCTGTCGTCACCAGTGTGGCGCCCACTGTAACGGTGGATACCGCTACCTTATTGTATACCTCTTCGGCATTGAGTTCGGCGGAAGTGGGTTTTTCCGTAATGGATATTCCTTCATGGTTGGGCTCAACCGCGACGTCCGGCTGTGTAACATCCGGCTCGGGAATGACATCCTTATCCACCTCGGGCGGCTGCTGGCCTTCATCCGGTACGGAGGAAAACGGATCCTCCTCGTAAAAATCCTCACCCGGTAAATCTTCATAAATGTGCTGGCCCTGAGAGGAAGTCATCCCCTCATAGACAAGAAAAACAGAAAAACCGGCAATGGTGCCCACTGACAGTACCGACAGAATCCATAAAAACACCTTCAATCCATGTGACATCTTCTTCTTTTTGTGAACCACTCCCGGTGTTCCCGCTGCAGGATATGCCGGACCGGTATATCCGTAAGGCGTGTATGCGGGGCCGGTATGATAGGCCATGTCCTGATGCTCTGCCGCCGCATCAGTGTACGGCTGAACCGGTGGCGCCCCTGCTTGATGAACGGCCTCCTGCTGCCATGCCTGACTTTCATCCAATCCCTGTCCATATGGATTGTTTCTCTGACCAAAATCCCGGTCGGACCCAGCGACTTTCGCATGGTACTGCATTTGCTGAAATGCCGCCTCTGCCGAACCTCTCTGCGGGGGTTCAGCGTGCGGGTTTTCTTTGGGCATTATATCCTCTACCTGAGACAGGGGCATTCCCGAAGATATTTCGCCAAATCCGCTCATACTTTCATCGGCGGAATGCTTTATGACAGCGTCTTCATTCAGTGATGGATTATCACCATTTTTGAAGGGCTGTTGATTCTCAGCCCCCATATCTTTATTATCATGCTCATCTGTCATTTTGAATCCTCCTGCGATATGGTTTCGTTATCTTCTACAATCTGCGCGTCATATACCTCTACAGAACTATTATCTTTCGTTTTTCCCTCTCTTATACGAGGGACGTTTTCCTTTGTTTTCTGCGTTATTTCAGGTTTTTTCTTGGGGATATAAAACTCAAAACGGCTGAACTTTCCAAGCTGCGAGGACACGGAGATTTCTCCGCCATGCAACTGAATGATCGTCCTGACGATATAAAGACCAAGACCCATTCCGTTTTTATCCTTGCTGCGGGATTTATCGGTTTTATAAAAACGGTCAAATATCATGGACAGCTCTTCCGCATCAATTCCGACTCCGCTGTTCTCAATGGCCACAGACGTGCGGTCAATTCCATCGGAAATGGCAAAGGATATATAGCCGCCGGAATCCGTGAATTTTACGGCGTTCTCAATCAAATTATACATCACCTGATGAAGCAGGTCCTGATCCCCGTATACGATTTGTTGTCCGACCTCTTCCAGACCCGTTACCTCTATATTTTTTTCACTGATACTTTTTTCAAAAGTTAGAAGAGTGCTGAAAATGATATTCGTCATATCAAAATTCTGCGGATGAGTCCGCATTTCACCACTGTCGATGCGGGACAGGTCCAGCATCGACTTTACAAGGCGGGAAAGCCGTTTGACTTCCTCCGACACAATGTGTAAATATTTATTGCGATCCTTTTCCGGAATGGTACCGTCGAGAATCCCATCAATAAATCCCGCAATGGTCGTCATCGGCGTTTTCAGCTCGTGGGAGACATTGGCGATAAAGCTGCGGCGCATTCCTTCACTGTTGGAAAGGGAATTTGCCATGTCATTGAACGATGCCGCCAGTTGCCCCAGCTCATCCGCGGATGTGACCGGCACACGAACGGAAAAATCCCCATTTCCAAAACTTTTGACCGCATCGGACATCTGGCGAAGCGGCCGGACAAGATTATAAGAAAACAGCCCGACTACGAAAAAGCAGAGAATCAGCACCAAAATGGATGCAACGAGAAAAATTTCAAAGGATTCCTTAAAAAAACCGCTCAGCGGGGAAGCGCTCACAGAGGCGATTGCCACACCTGCAAGCTCCGTTCCGTCCGCAGTATTCCGATAAATCGGCATTCCGATGGAAACATGTTCCTCCTCGTAAATACCTCCCAGCGTTCCCTGCTCCTCATACGCCTCGTCACTTTCGGCGATCAAGCGAATGATGCCCGTATCGACCTGTGTAATGACGTCACCTGACTCCCCCTGCGGCGAACTGTGGAGAATTACGTTTCCCATATCATCGGTCACAATAATATTGACCTCATTATTTGTTGCTAAATTGGTAAGCATTATTTTGAATACATCCGCAGGGACACCCTGCTCATTGCTGCCTTCGTATGCAGCATAGGTCCTCTCGGTAATGGAGACAACGGCCTCCACATTGCGTTGCAGGACCTTTTGTTTATCCGTACGCAGGTACTGTGCAAAAAACAGCATCATGACAATTCCAAGCATGACAAATCCGATAATGACAATCATCATCGTAATTCGGATATATCTGCTGAAAATTGTTTTTTGCATGCCTTCACCCCTCTGTCATCGTTTAATCTTTCGTCTCAAATTTATAGCCCACGCCCCAAACCGTTTTAAGCGCCCATTTTTCCGATACGCCTTCCAGTTTTTCACGAAGCCTTTTCACATGCACGTCCACCGTACGGCTGTCTCCGTAATAATCAAATCCCCACACCTCGTCGAGCAGCTGGTCACGGGTAAAGACCCTGTTCGGATTTGAGGCCAGATGATAGATCAGCTCCATTTCCTTGGGTGGCGTGTCCACCTGCTTGCCGCAGACCTTTAGCTCATAATTCGTCAGGTTGATGGAAAGTTTTTCATATGACACGATCTTGTTTTCATCATCCGGCGACGCATTCACACTGCGTCGCAGCACTGCATTGATACGTGCAATCACCTCCTTTGTTTCAAAGGGCTTGACCACATAATCGTCCGCGCCGAGCTCCAGTCCCAGCACCTTGTCAAAAACCTCACCTTTTGCCGTCAGCATAATGATCGGCTTGGAGGATTTTTTCCGTATTTCACGGCATACCTGCCATCCGTCAAGGCCCGGCAGCATAATATCCAGCAGCATCAAATCCGGCAGGAAGCTGTCGAAAATTTCGATAGCCGTCTCGCCGTCGTATGCAATTGCCGCTTCAAATCCCTCTTTTTCTATATACAGCCGCAACAGCTCACAAATATTCTTATCATCATCAACGATCAAAATCTTACCCGTTGCCATATCCCCATTACTCCTTTTCGCCGTTTTTATAATCAAACTCCATATTCATTTCTATTCTATTATCTTATTAAGGCAAAAGCAAGAAGAATCCATGAATTTTGTGTGAAATAGCATCTAAAACCCTATGAAAACAGATCAGCTCCAACTGCGGCCGATCATAACCCCTATGTGCCTGCAATGGATAAAAATACAACCTGCTGCCGTTTCAACCATTTATCTTGGGGAATTCTTCTCTCCAAAAAACTAAGATTTATAATAAATAAAATTTTATAGAATGGCTAAAAATACGTACCCCAAAGTTTGCGTTTGGGATACGCATTTTTTTCTGTATAAGACCATTGGCTCAGAAGTGTTCACTTTTTTGATCTACTACAGATTACCCTTTGCTATGGCGGCAATGATACCCGAGCAGGTTTCTGCCCCAAGCAGGCTGCTGTCAAGCACCATTGCGTAACCGCTGCGCTCACGCCAGCTTTTACCGGTTATCTCCTTATAAAAGGCAGACCGGCGTTTGTCATAAGACTGTATGGTCTGCTCTGCCTGAGCTTCCGCCACACCGTATTCAAGGACTGCACGCTCCTTCCGGTAGGCCTTATCCGCCGTGATGAACACATTAAGCACATCACCGCGTTCCCGCAGTGCGTGAGCTGCGCAGCGCCCTATGATGATGCAGCCGGTATGGTCAGCGATTTTTCGAATCAACTCTTGTTCACCAAAATTCAGACTGTCGGAGTAGGCCATTTCCGGCCCCGCACCTTGCATGGCTTGAGATATGACATGCAGGGAGTACAACACGCTGTTGGTTTTATTCTCCTCATACGCCGCTATGTTTTGTGGGAAAATCCCCCTTTTTTTAGCGATATACTCCAGTATTTCATGATCATAGACCGGTATCCCAAGCTTTTTTGATACCATTTTCCCGATGAAGCTTCCACCGCTTGCATATTCCCGCTCGATTGTTACAATTTTATACGCTTTCATAATAACCGCCATGCGGTACTTTCCGCACAAAAATCTGCTGAATAACAGCCCTTTGCGCCCGTGCCGCTTCCTTTCGTTTATTCTTCACATTATCCCTTTCCAAAAAGCCTATGACGCTGCTTTTTCAAACTGGCTGTTATATAGGTCCGCATAGAAGCCCTGCTTCTCCATCAGCTCCTTGTGTGTGCCCTGCTCTACGATATCGCCGCCGTCCATGCACAAAATGAGGTCGGCATTTCGAATGGTGGAAAGTCTGTGTGCAATGACGAAACTGGTTCTGCCTTTTGTAAGATTTTCCAGCGCCTTTTGAATCAGCACCTCGGTTCTGGTGTCAACCGAGCTTGTGGCTTCGTCCAAAATCATGATTTTGGAATCGGCTAAAATGGCTCTCGCAATAGTAATAAGCTGCTTCTGGCCTTGGGAAACATTTGTCGCCTCTTCATTTAATATCATCTGATAGCCGTCGGGCAATGTACGAATAAAGTGATCTGCCTGCGCGGCTTTTGCAGCTTTGATGACCTCTTCATCTGTGGCATCCAGCTTACCATAGCGGATGTTATCCATGATGGTTCCGCTATAAAGCCAGGCATCCTGCAGCACCATGCCAAACTCACGACGGATATCCTCTCTGGAGAAATCTGTGATGTCATGTCCGTCTACCAGTATCTTACCGCTTTTCAAGTCGTGAAAGCGCATCAGCAGCTTTACCATTGTTGTTTTTCCAGCGCCGGTAGGCCCGACAATGGCCACGGTCTGACCCGCCTTCACATCGGCGGAAAAGTCATTGATGACAATTTCCTCTGTATTTTCATAGCCAAAGTGGACATGCGCAAATTGGACATCGCCCTTCAAATCAATTTCTGCTGTTGTAATAGAAGGAGTTTCCTTCGGTTCTTCCGCTTCCTCCAGGAACTCAAATATGCGTTCGGAAGCCGCCACTGTGGTCTGCAGCTGGCTTGAAATGTTGGCAAGCTGGGTGATGGGCTGCGTAAAGTTGCGCACATACTGAATAAACGCCTGAATTCCACCGATGGTGATGATGCCGGAGGACGCCATATTTGCGCCCACAATGCAGATGAGCACATAGCCGATATTGCCGACAAAGCCCATCAGCGGCTGCATAATACCGGACAAAAACTGTGCTTTCCAGCCGGCGTTATAAAGCTTATCATTTTCCTTGTCAAAGTCTTCAATGGACTCTTTTTCTTTGCCGAAGGCTTTGATGATTAGATGTCCGCCATACATCTCCTCCACGATGCCGTTCACCGTGCCAAGATATTTTTGCTGACCTTTAAAATGCTTCTGTGACAGCTTTACGATGATAATGGTGACAAGCAGTGAAATCGGTATGATCAGCAGTGCCACAAGCGTCATCTGCCAGCTGATGGAAAACATCATGATCAATACGCCCACAATGGAGCAGAAAGACGTGATAAACTGCGTGATGCTTTGACTGAGATTCTGGTTGAGCGTGTCGACGTCGTTTGTGATACGAGACAGCACGTCGCCGTGGCTGGTCTTGTGAAAATACGCCAGCGGCAGTTTGTTGATCTTGTGTTCGATTTGACCCCGCATATCAAAGGATATTTTAACCGATATCCTTGCCATGATGATGCTTTGCAGATATGAGAAAGCCGCCCCGACAACATAAAGCACACCCAAAATCAACAGGACATTTAAAATGTAGCCAAAATCAATGCCTCCTTCGGCGCCGGTCACAATTTTACCGATGCCGTTTGCCAGCTCGTCGGTGGCCATCGCCAGAATCTTAGGGCCGACAATATTGAATACCGTGGACAGCACGGCAAAAACCATGACAATTATGATCAGCCATTTAAAGGGCATAAGATAGGAAATCAGCTTTTTGCCGCTTCCCTTGAAATCCTTTGCCTTTTGTCCGACCGCCATAGGCCCGCCGGGGCCTCCCGGCCCTCTGCCGCCTCCAGGAGATCCCATCGGCCTCTGAGGCGGGGCGGACTGCGGAGTATTCTCTCTTTTCATATCACTCATGCCAATTCCTCCTTTTGCAGCTGGCTTTCCGCTATCTCGCGGTATTCGGGACACTCCTTAAGCAGCTCCCTATGTGTCCCGATTCCGGCGATTTTCCCCTGATCCAGAACAACGATCTGTTCGGCATTCATAATGGTGCTGATGCGCTGCGCGACAATCAGGACCGTGGCGCCCCCGGTGTAATGAGTCAGCGCGTTTCGAAGCGCCGCGTCTGTTTTAAAGTCCAAAGCCGAGAAGCTGTCGTCAAAAATATAGACCGGCGCTTTTTTCACAAGCGCTCTTGCAATGGAAAGACGCTGCCTCTGTCCGCCGGACACATTGACGCCGCCCTGTGAAATTGGCATAGTGACGCCATTCCCCTCTTCCAGAACAAAGCCCTTTGCCTGTGCCACCTCGATGGCCTTGACGATTTCCGCTTCGCTGGCCTCTTCCTTGCCATACCGAATATTGCTTTCAATGGTTCCGGAGAACAGCATACCCTCTTGCGGGATATATCCAATATTCCGGCGCAATTCGTCCTGGCTGATTTCACGGATATCGACGCCGTCAATCTCGATTTTACCTCCGGTCACATCGTAAAAACGGGGAATCAAATTGATGAGTGTCGATTTCCCCGAACCGGTCGACCCGATAAAGGCGGTGGTTTGACCCGGTTTTGCGGTAAAGCTGATGCCGCTGAGCACATCCTCCTCGGCGTTGTGATACTTGAAGGATACATCTTTGAAAGAAACCTCACCCTTGACATCCGGAAGCTCTTTAGGCTTCGCCGTGTCGACGATCTCAAGCTCTGTATCCAATACCTCCTTGATACGGTTAGCCGACACCAGCGCGCGGGGCAGAAACACAAACATCATGGCGATCATCAGGAACGACATGATGATGTGCATGGCATACTGAATAAACGCCATCATGTCGCCGATCTGCATGGTCGCGTTTGCGATGGCATGGCCGCCCTGCCATACGATGATCAGCGTGGTCACGTTCATAATCAGGCTCATTGCCGGCATCATCAGCGACATCACACGCTGCACGAAGTAGTTGGTCTTTGCAAGGTCATCATTCGCTTTTTCAAAGCGCTTTTCTTCATATTCTTCATTGCCAAAGGCCCGGATAACCATCATGCCCGTCAAATTTTCACGGCTGACAAGATTCAGCTTATCGGTAAGCTTTTGCAGGATTTTAAATTTCGGCATGGCCACACCCAGCGCTGTGACGATCAGCCCCAGCATAATCAGCACGACAACACCCATAAGCCAACTCAGGGACACACTCTTCTGCACAGCGAAAATGATGCTTCCGATACCCATGATCGGCGCATAGCAGACCATGCGCACACCCATTGTGATCAGCATCTGTACCTGCTGAACGTCATTTGTTGTGCGTGTAATCAGAGACGCCGTGGAAATTTTATCAAATTCGGCATTTGAAAAACTCTGAACCTTGGAGAATATATCATGGCGCAGCGAGCGCGCCACCTGCGCGGCCATGCGGGAGGAGAGTAGCCCCAGCAGTACGGCTGCCGCCACCGCCACCAATGCAATGCCGATCATCTGCAAGCCGATTGCCCAGATGTAGTCGCTGCGGATTTTATCCAGGTTAAGTCCCAGTTCCTGATAAAACAGCTTGCTGAACGTCACGCCCACCTGGTCGCTCAGCATGGAGTCTGTGGACGCCGCCGCATTCATGGCATCGGTATACTTCTCGGCGGGAACGCTGTCCAGCATGGGGATGACAGCGTAAATCTCATTGATCGATATATCGGAGTAGCCGTTTTCACCTGTTCCGCCGGCAATTTCCATTCCCTGCCGCTGCGCCATATCCTGCAGGAAAAGCATCATGGCGTATGCTGCGTTTCCATAGGCCTGCCCAAGCACCTCCCGTTTTTCAGCGTCTGTTTCACTGCGAACATAAATTGCCGTATCCTGGGCGATGGGATATTCTTTTTGATACCGGATCGCCTCACTGCTTTGTGGCAGTACATACTGATAGCCTTCATCCATCAAGGCCTTGTCTTCCTCATCCATGAAATAACGCAAAAGTGTCATGCCGTTTTCACTGACGGCTTCCGGCGCACCTGCTTCAATTCCGTTTTGCTGAATGCCGACATTTACGATGTCACTCATGAGGTTCGGCAGGCTCAGGTCACACATTGCCTGTGCGAACAGCAATGCAAGACAAAGCGCCACCACCAACACAAATGGCTTCAGGTATTTCATAATCAGCTTCATCTGTTATCCTCCACAGTTAAAATGATATCTTTTGGAAATTGTTCAAAATCTTATTCAGAATGTCCTTTGCCTGCAGAATCTCCTCTGAGGAAATCCCCTCAAGGACCAGTGTGCGGATATCCTGTACAGTCTCTTCCAGGTCGCCCATTATTTCTCTTGCCTTTTCCGTAAGCGCCAGATGCACCACCCGCCGATCTCTTTCATCCGTGTTTCCTGTGATATATCCGCCGCGTACCAGGCTGTCAACGGTTTTGCTGACGAGCGAACGGGAATATCCGCGGTGGTTCACAATGTCCTTCGCGGTGTCCAATTTGCTGTGTCCGAGGAATACGATAAATTCCATTTCATTGGCTGTTATGGCATATCGTTTGGTATAGTCGTTCATCAGAGCATGCATTTTTTTCTTAATCTGGACGCAGATGCGGATGATACTTTCGTCCAGTATCATGTTTCCGTCTTTGTTCTGCATGAAAGCCCCCTGTTCTCAATTTGTTCACATGTAAACAATTTCCATTTACAACTTATTATAGAGTTTCCCCTCATATTTGCAAGTGGAAAAAGCTGAATTTAACCTTTTATTCATAAAAAATTTATGATTTGCATTTTGCCTCCATTCCCGTTATAGTATTAAAAAAGGATCCTAGAATGGAGCATGTATGGATAACGAAATTTACGCTGCGGTGGATATTGGAGGCACAAAAATTGCCTACGGCATTTTTGACCGCGAGCACAGGCTGATTGCAAAAAGAAAAAAACCGACAGATCTGGCGGCCATAGGACCGGAGTTTTTTCAAACTGTCATCGAAAATATTGAAAACCTGCTGCTGGAAAAGGGCTATGAGATGAATACGCTTTCCGGAATCGGCATCGGTATGCCCGGCATGATTACACCGGAAGGACAGGTGGCGCTCATTGCCATGCTGCCAAAGCTGCAGGGATTCGACGCGGGCGGCTATTTCAGAAAGCTATTGCCCGATAAACGGGTGAGGCTTGCAAACGACAGCCACTGCGCCGCCCTTGCGGAATACCGGTACGGCGCGGGCCGGGGCCACAGACACATGCTGTACTGTCCGGTGAGTACGGGCCTTGCATCCGGCATCATCATTGACGGTAAGCTGTTTACCGGCAGCAACGGCGCGGCGGGGGAGAGCGGTCATACCATTGTATCACCCGAAGGAGGCATCGCCTGCGGATGCGGCAATGTGGGCTGTGTCTGTTCCTATGCATCCGGTTCCCTGATCATCCGGCACATACAAAACTGGATTGCCGCTGGACAACCCACGGTGATGACAGCGCTTGCAGGGAGCGCGGAAGCTATCACCCCGCATCATATTTCCGAGGCTTTTAGAGCTGGGGACCGCATGGCTGAAAGGGCCCTGGACCAAATGGGTTTCTACCTTGGATTATGGGTCTTTAACCTTTATTTAACGCTAAATATCGACTGTTTTGTTTTTGGCGGGGGCCTCATCAATCTGGGAGACATGCTTTTTGACCGTGTAAAGAAAACATTTTATGAGCACTGCTTTACCAATTTTCCGGTAACCTTCAACTTTGCGGAATTGGGTCAGGATTCAGGCCTGCTCGGCGCTTTGGAGCTTTTATTCTGACTTCGCTGTGAAATGAGAAGAGGCTGTAGGAGCATGCGTAGTCAGTATGCTCCTGCAGCCCTTTTATGTAACGAAAACGCTTCTGCGGTGATGTCTTTCTTCTCAAGCTTCCAGATGTATAAGGCGTATAAAACGCATCGCCTCCGGCAGCTTTGCTGCCGGAGGCTGTTATTTGTTTTTGAGGTTATGCTGCGTCAGTCCGCATGCAGTGCAGCACCTAACTCGGTCACAGCATTATGCGATATCTTTTTCCCGTGTTCCTCATAAAAGGAATACATAACACTGCCCGGACCCAAGTAAACACCGAATTCAATTGCCGCACTCCATACATGCCGCCGCATGGTTAATTTGGAATAGACCGCAATATAGTATTGGCACCGGTAAAGGCACAACGATGCTGTTACGTCCGGATATATATCATAAAGTTTCGCGACTGCGCCGCACAGGGGCGTCACTCCCGAAAAACAAAAAACAAGGGGCTGCGAGGGGGTCTTCAGTCTCAAAGGCAGCACCTCTTTTATCTTTTTTACTTTATTATATGCCCCATAAGGGGAAATGTTATTCACATTTCAAACAGCCTGTAACGCTCCATTATATGTTTTTTAAAAAGCTGATTTCCGAAACCGGGTCGGCAGCGGCAAAAATCGCCGTACCAGAAACCAAAATATCCGCCCCCGCGTTTTTGCAGAGAATGGCGGTTTCTCTGTTGACACCGCCGTCCACCTCCACCAGGATATGGGGAAAATGTTTTTTGATAACCTGTATTTTTTCAAGTGTATGAACCATCATTTCCTGGCCGCCAAAACCGGGCTCAACCGACATGATGGTCACCATATACAGCCGCTCGGCCTGACTGAAAACCGTCTGCGCGGCAGTTTTGGGCTTGATGGCAAATCCGGCTTTTTTCCCGCAGGCAAGAATGGCGTCCACCACCTTCGCAGGATCGTCGCCGCATTCCGGATGAAAGGTGATGCTGTCGGCACCGCTTGAAGCGAAGGTCTCAATATACTGCAGCGGCCGCTGTATCATCAAATGAACGTCAAATGGCATAGCTGTCTTTCCGCGTATCGCCTGAATCACACCGGGTCCGATGGAGATATTGGGCACAAAGACTCCATCCATTACATCAACATGCAGCATATCTGCATTCGGTATTCTCTCGATTTCTGCCGCAAGAGCGGAAAAATCGGCAGCCAGCAGAGATGGGGATACGAGCATGGAAGCTCCTCCTATCATTTTATTCTGTCTCATTCCGTTTATTTTATGCTGTAAAGCACGTAACATTTCCATCATTATCATACTACGGCAGATGTTTTATTGCAAGCCGTTCCGATTGAGCAAAACAGAGCCTCCTGCCAGAAAATTCATTCAAACAGAAGGCTCTTTATATGAAGCGGCTAAGGCACTGCGCGCAAAGAAAAATTCTTCATGCCCCGCCACTTCTCTATATTATGCAAATGAAGATTTTGTGCCATTCTTTTCCGAGACTACAGATAACGCAAAGCAGCCTCCGCCAGAATCGTAAACAGCGGAATGGTAAGCACCGACAGTACAGTGGAGACAGCAACCGCCTTGGAAGCCAGTTCCGAATCTTTTTTATACTGTACCGCAAACAAAACGGTATTGGCCGCCACCGGCATCGCAGCCTGTATGATACCCGTTAAAAAAAGCTCCGGTTCCGGCCGCAGCAACAGCATCACACCAAAAAAAATTGCCGGAGTAATCAGAATGCGCAGCGCCGACATTTTATATACGCTGATATCGGAAACAAAAGAGCGCATATCAACCTTTGCCACATAGCTCCCGATAATCATCATGGCAAGCGGCGTATTGAGACCGGCAAACGCGGCAATGGGCTCCCGGACGATATTCGGAATGCCAAAATTAATAAAATACAACGGCAGACCGATGCCAATGCCAATGACCCCGGGATTCAGCAGAACAGTTTTCGCGCTGAGTTTGGCTTCTTTATTCATCAGGCGATATCCGTATGTCCAGCAAAATATATTAAACACGACAATCGCAAAGGACGCATATACAACGCCGGCCTCCCCCACGATTCCCTGCACCAGCGGGACGCCCATAAAACCCACATTACCGAACATGACAGAAAACTGCAATACCGTTTTTCTTTCCTCTGTTTCCTTTCGAAAGGATAAACGACTCACAACCATGTTGATGATCATGGATATCACAGGTATCAGTACGGCATATAGAATACCGGTAAGCTCCAATGAACCGCGGGAATCGATAAAGGAATTGATGATCACGCACGGTGTCACCAGCTTAATGAGTATATCGGTGATTTCAGAAGCACCGCGGCTGGTGAGAACAGCCTTTTTTGTTAGAAAATATCCGACAAGAATCATCACCAGCATAATCAGCACTTTCGATACGATTGTCAGCATGGATTCCATCGGTTTTCCTCATTTCTCACCAGTTTTTGTTTTCCGATATGCTTTCCGGCTTCTTTTTTTCTTCTTCCTTTTGCTTCTTCCGTCCCACCATATAATGCCGGATGAAATAAATGAGCAGTATGGCAAGGACCACGCCGGTCAGCACCTTGATCAGAATCCCCAGAGCGCCTTCGAACATTTTAACCGTCAGCAATATATCCAGTAACCACCAGATGCCCAAAACCAAAAAGAAACCTCCGGTAAAATAAAATATTTTGTTCTCCCTGCCCAGCTTAAAAATAAGAATCAAGCCCGCCAACAGCCACATAACGGTATAAATATATTCCATCCCTGTCTCCTTTGCCGTATTCCAATTTTTCCGAGTCTTCACGGGAGAGATCCCCGTCATGCGCTTCCCGGCTTGAATCATCTGTGATTGACATTATATCACAAACAAGCATAAATGAATAGTTGTCTGCAAAAAAACAGCGAAGCCACGGCTTCGCTGTTTTTGTCTTTTTCATATTTTATCCTTAGTTCAGGATATACACATTCATTGTACGGCGGCCAAAGCTATAACATTCATCCTCTGTTGGCAGCCAAATATCCACCAGCGCCGCGCCGGACATCAACGCGCCGCCCGTATCGGACGCAATCGCATACCCATAGGTATAGCTGCCATCCGCCGAGCATATATATAACCTTGTTCCGTATGGAATGATGTTGGGATTCACCGCAACTAAACCATAACCGCATTCAGCGCCGGTTGCAGTCTTGCCGTAGTCGCAATAAGCGGTGCCCGAACCGGACAAAACGCTGCTGTAGCTCACTACATTCCCGCTGGCATCCACGAAAGAACTGCCGTTTCCGCCGGTGTTCGTCGAGCCGCCGGAGCTGCCCCCTAAACTCTGGGAATACTTCTTCGTGCCTTCTACAATCACCTTATCAATCGGTTTCTTCTTAACTTCTTCGCTGATGACCTCTGTTTTCTCAAGCACATCGTCTACATAAATCTCATAGGACTTGATTTCTTTTTCTCCCGGTTCGCCTTCCGTTTTAGTATAGCTTTCATCCTCATACATGTCGTCGTCATACTCATAGACTGTTTCAAAGGGGATTTCTTCAAGCTTTACCGTCTCTTCCTTGCGAACACGCTGCACCACGATTTCCATACCATCCTGGACCTTCGCGGTCTTTTTGGCACTGAGCCTGTCGTCTTCAGAGATTTCAATACCGGCTCTTTCAAGTGCTTCTTTTACCGTGGCGGCTGAAAATTTATACTCCTTGCTCTCACCGTCCACTGTGATCACGATCATCATGATGCGTGTCACTTTGATGTTCATGTTGTCAAAAAGCGGTTCGTTTACTTCATAATTAACCGAATCGTCCTGGCCAACCTGCACACCCACCCGCTCAAGGGCCTGTGCAACCGTTCCTCCCGTCAATGAGACAAGTTTGGATTGATTGTCGGCCGTCACGGTCACCGTGCAAAACCGTTCAATCGACACCCTTGTGTCTTCAGTAACCACAGCATCCCTGCCGGGGGCCACCTCATCCTTCTCCTTCAAAACAATATTGTTCTGAAAAAGGGACTTCTCTACTGTGTCGCCTTTGTATGCAATCAGATGATGTTCCCGTCCGGATTCTTCAACAATGAAATTCACGCCGCGGCGCACATTGACCGTTGTAGTATTGCCGGCGCGCTCATAAACATCCAAAGAACCGATGGGCTCCATACCCATTTCTTCAGCTTTTGCAACAATATCCTGGGTGTCCGCACTATCCATTTCAAATGTATAGGTGTGCTCGCCGTCAATTACGTTTGCCGTTACGGAATGCGCTAAAACTGTTGCAATAGAAGATATACTAAGCGCAAGTACAAGAACCAATGCCACAGACACCTTTGTCAGGATGACCTGCGACATCTTTTTTGCATGTTTGCCACTCATGTGTTATTTTGCTCCTTTCGCCGTCACAAGACGAACTGAAATCAGTCGCAATTGAGTATAAGTATAGTCAAAATCTCACTAGGTGTCAAAAATCATTGTCCTATTTTGTTGTGCACTTTGCACAATTTTGTATTCTTATCACTTTACATAAACTCGGAAAATCTCGCGAATATTGCTTTTTGGGCAATTATTTTCCATTTATCTGTCGGTGACCTCTGTGCAAAGTGTCAAAAATTCGTTGAAGCGGATGTGGACAAGGTTACAGAATTCAAATACATTATGTATAATTATGCATACTTTCACGTTTTCGCAAATAAGCGTGACACTTTTATGAAAAACATCATATTTTATCCCGTTTTTTTCACATGTGAAAAGGTCTTTTCCTTACAGGACTACTGAAAGCCACATTCATAATTTTGCAAGTTTTCTGCATATTCATGCCATGTAAAGCGCCTATTTTTACCATTGTATGGTTTTCTTGCCGATTTCCAACATTTTCAACAGTTTGATTGTTGAAAACTCTTGATTGGTCAACTCCTGCTGTGAAATTGTTTTATGCATAATTATGCAGATTATTTCGTAAGGAAAAATTACAGTTTATCCGGTTAAGAAGCTGCCCTGCGCAAATTTTTACTACCTGAATAAAATATCCTTGATTTTCTGTTACCATCGAAATATGAATGCATAATCTCTAGACTGACAATGAAGTAGTTCGGCATTCAAAATATTTTTCATCACTGTATTCTCATTCATTGATCACTGCTCTCTTCGCATGATTATACCATTAAAGCCTGAAGCCGAAAAGATTATGGGGATTACTGCCTGCTATGCTCCTTCTGTCACATAGCAACCCTCTCTCACATCAGAGTCCGGCCGTTCGGTGGCAATTCGTTATAGCAAGGAGCGATACAACGCCGTGATCTCTTCCTTGGTCGGATCCTTCGGATTACCGGGGCAGCAGGCATCCGCCATAGCGCTGTCCGACAGAAAGTCGATATCCTCTTCCTTGACTATCTCCCTGAGATCCGCCGGAATCCCAACGTCTTTGGAAAGCTGCCGTACAGCGTCTACAGCTGCCTCTCTGTATTCCTCCTGCGCCATATTCTCCGTACCCTGAACACCCAGCGCTTTTGCGATATCACGGTATTTCTCGCCGGTGGCATCGGCATTGTAGCCCATGACCGTCGGCAGAAGAATGGCGTTGGCCACGCCATGCGGCGTATCGTATACCGCACCCAGCGGATGCGCCATTGCATGTACAGCACCCAGGCCTACATTGGAGAAGCCCATACCGGCGACGTACTGGGCGAGGGCCATGCCCTCACGGCCACTTTCCTCACCGTTTACCGCGCCGCGCAGGTTTCTCCCGATCAGTTCGATGGCCCGCAGATGGAACATGTCCGTCATCTCCCATGCAGCCTTTGTGATGTAGCCCTCTATGGCATGTGTCAGGGCATCCATACCTGTGGCTGCAATGAGGCTTTTCGGCATTGACGCCATCATATCCGGGTCTACCACCGCGACATCCGGAATGTCGTTAACATCGACACAGACAAACTTACGATTTTTCTCCACATCTGTAATGACATAATTGATAGTCACTTCAGCGGCCGTTCCCGCGGTTGTTGGAACCGCAATCATATACACGCCTTTTTCTTTGGTATCCGCCACGCCCTCCAGACTCCTGACATCCATGAACTCCGGATTGTTTGCAATAATGCCAATGGCCTTTGCCGTGTCGATTGCGGAACCGCCGCCGACCGCTATCATATAATCCGCGCCGGAGGCCTGATATGCTTTCACTCCGGCCTGCACATTTTCTATAGTGGGATTGGCCTTGACCCCGGAGAACACTTCATATGGGACAAAAGCGCCGTCTAGAATGTCAGTGACCTTTTTTGTAACTCCAAAATGAACCAAATCCGGGTCTGTGACGACGAAACCCTTTTGAAAACCTTTCGATCGAATTTCATCCGGTATTTCGCCGATTGCGCCTTTCCCATGATAGGACACTCTGTTCAGTACGATTCTTTGCGCCATGCCTGCACCTCCAAATTACTTATTATGAAATAAGTTTATCACAATTATCCGGGGGATGCAATTTAAAAAACGCGGAATTGTGAATGATTTTTGCATTTTCCATGCTATACATGGGGAAACGGCACCCCGTTCACCCGCCGAATGGGATTTTCGTTTCCATTAACTTTGTAAACAGCCTCCATGACAGCCTGAACCCTGCCTGTACGGTCATAGATAAGATTTTCCAAGATATAAGGCCCGTATTTAAATTTCCCCAGAACGGCGCCGCAAAATTCTCCATCCACCAAAAGATACTGTAGAATGTCGTTTGTTCCGTTCTTATAGCGCTCCTTCAGGTCTTCCTCATAAATTTTAACGAGAAAGTCGTTGCGGTGCAGCACATAGATGCTTTCCCGGATTGTAAAGCTCCGGCTCCCAAGCAATTTATGGTCGCTTTTCAGCAGATAGCCTTCCTTATATTCCAAAAGCACCTCTTCCTGAACAAGCTCCTTCAAAGCCATCTTGATATCTTTTTCCGGAATCCGGTAAAAAGACTTCGCCATTTTAGAGGAAAAGAAAACGCAGCGGTAGGCAAAACGCTGTAAAATGATTTTAAGAGCTTCATGCCTTCCGTAGCGTCCGGTGTCAATATCCGGAAACATCTCCGCAAAACGGTACCAGCCGCGGTCCCACTCACCGTCATACTGGTCCTCGTAAACCAGGAATGCCTCCTGCAGACGATGCAGTGCGGGGGTGATTTTTTTCACCAGCATGCCGGTCTGCTTTTTCATGCTCTGTATGGTCAGGGGCCCCTCCTGTTCAATCAGCGTGAAGAGCTCCAACTGCTCCGGTGTTGGCCTTGTCATGGGCTTCATGGTAAGGCCCGCAAACAGCTCCAGGTCATTTTGCTCAATCCATCCGAGATTCCCGCCCTGAAACCGTCCCTTGACCAGTACCCGGCTCTGCTGCCGCCGACGGTTATATTCAATATCGTCAAAAGCTGCCCGAAAGCTGATGCTCGGCGGATCCCCAAAGCCATGCCAGTATACATTTTGCCCGGGCTGCATATCCCGGTAAAGATGGTTATATTCCTCCTGATTCGCTTTGCTGTTCAAAAACTGGCGTTCCATGCGCAGGGCCGTTATATTTTCATGATTCAACATAGCTTTTCCATCCTTTTCTCTGATGATTTGCTTTCTATTATAATATACTACTCGGCGCTTGCCTACATTAAATTAAACCGCCAATATCAGGCTTTTCCTTTTCGAACGATGCGCGGAAGTTCAGCAGCTTTGATGCCGGCTGTATGAG
>Ga0153939_1000061_pt1 | contig 33768 bp, 29 predicted proteins | sample TSNJ023MetaG_FD_104734 | JGI IMG/M metagenome (GOLD analysis project Ga0153939, IMG submission 104734) | Attine ant fungus gardens microbial communities from New Jersey, USA - TSNJ023 MetaG | ecosystem: Host-associated > Fungi > Mycelium > Unclassified | place: USA: New Jersey, Brendan T. Byrne... | reverse complement strand
TCAATCCCACGAAGGCCGTCGCTGCGTACGACCGTAATTCCCGATACGCCGTTCAGCCTGGCGTTTTCTTTAGCGAGAGCAACAGCCGCTTCATCTATATCCGACATCGTGACGCGGTGCGGCCCGATGCGTTTGGCGGCGTAAATACCCACGATCCCGTAACCGCAGCCCAAATCGAGAACCTTGTCCTCCTGCGTAAAATCGACACAGGACAGCATGAAGCCTGTTCCGGAGTCCAGCCCCTTCGGCGAAAACAAATGCCGGTCCGTTTTGAACTGCATGGACACGCCGTTCAGCTCAATCTCTGTCATATACCCTCCCCCTGTTTTGTACCGCCACCATGTCCGGCCGGATACCCTCTTGACCGTATCCTTCGGCGCCGCGTCATTTCCCTGTTATTCCCAGAAGTCCGGCATGGGAATCTCAAACCCCAATTATATGGTGAAACCAATGCGACTAAAGTGATTTGTAAATATAAGGGTTTCCAGGTCCTTTTTCGGCGTTACCTCTCTTGCTGTATTGGGGTAACCGAAAGCGATGACATTCGTTACCAGGTAGCCTTCCACTCCAATGAGTTCACCGACTTTTTCACAATCAATGCTTGAAATCCACGTTGAATAAACACCATGCTCGAGCGCTGCTAAAACCATGTGTTCTCCGGGGATTTTGGTTTGATGCTCTTCCATGTTTATTCTCGTATACATTCCCCTGTCGATTTTTTGCAGTTCATCATGTATAGTGGGAAATCGTTTCATGCCAATTTCACCACTGAATGAATCAAATAGCTGTGTACATAAAACGATAAGAAGCGGAGCCTTTTCTATCCACTTCTGGCTGTAGTTTACGCTGGCCGCTTCAGATATTCTTTGAATGGTCCCCTTATCTGTAATCACACCGAATTTCCACGGCTGCTCATTGCCGCCGGATGCAGAAAGCCTAGCAGCTTCCAGCATATAATAAATGATTTCTTTTGAAACTGTTCTGTGGGAAAAGTCCCTGCAGCTATACCTCTTTTTCAATAAATCTAAAAGCATAAAAACTTCCTTTCAGGTTTTACTTTATCGTACTGAGCCAAAAGGGCGCCGGCCCATTTTTCCGGTTCTATCCTGTTTCCGCATTTTCCACCCCTTTTCATGTATCCCGATTTTCGCGAGAAAGAACGACTTGCAGGGCAGGCCCGCAAATCGTCCGTATCATTTTTTCCGGTATCCTTCGGGCCCGCATTTACCACAGGCACTTCATGGACAAGCCTCAGCCGCCCGGAGTCTCAGTCACGCAAAATCACGCCGTTGCCGTCGTAGCGGTGCTCCTCGTTTCCGATAATCAGCTGAACGCCTTCGACGAAGCCCCAGACCGCGATTGCCACTGTGGCGACGCCGCAGGTCAGAAACAGCCCCACGATGGACACAACCAGCTGGATCACCGCGCGGTTTTTGAAGCCTAAGTAAAAGTTGTGTACGCCGAATATGCCGAACATGAACGCCAGAAGCGCTGCTGCGAGGCGGGATTTCTGCTGATAGCCCTGAGGCGGATAGTCGATTTTCACACTCTGGTAGTAGCCCGGCGAATAATTGCCGCCCTGTCCGTACTGCGGCGGCTGATAGCCCCCCGCAGGCGGGACTTGGTAGGACCCCCCCGACGGGTTCTGCTGCCCGTTTGCATTCGCGCCCGGCTGGGTATTTTGCGTGTTCTGTCCTTGGTAAGGGTTGTTATTATAATCCGTCATGGATAAGCTCCTTTCAAATGGCTTCCTTTAATCCTTGAGATAAATTCCGTAGGCATCGGTGTTGATTCTTCCGTCCAGGATTTTGACGCCGTCCAGAATCCCCCAGATCGTCACGATGATCAAGCCCACGCCGCAGGTCAGAAGTGAAACCAGCAGCTGCATCAGCCCGCGTGATGTGTTGCCGAGATAGAAGCTGTGCACACCCAGAGAACCCAGCAAAATGGCAAGCAGCCCCGCCACCTTTCGATCCTTCTGCATATATCCCGGAGGAGGATCCATACCCTCTATCGGTTGATACTGGGGTGGATTATACCGGGGCGGCTGTTGCTGGTTCGGCGCACCGCCCTGGTTTTCTGTATTCCCCTGATTATATCCATTGTTATAGTCGGTCATAGTAGACACCTCATTCAAATTTACTGACTTTATAGTACATCAACATTTCCAGTATTTCAATAACATCCGGTCTCAATTAAGATAATTTTAATATTCCTTTTTCTTTTTGTCAGCTTTCCGATAAACATTTGTCATTTCGGGAAGGTTTGCCTCCCTTTCCGGAAGAAAAAGAGAATGCTCAGGCGGTATTTATCCCCGCCTTCGGCGGGGATAAATACCATACTCTTTGACTCAAGAAGTTTTTCTTCGCCGGATTGACATTTTTTGCCGCCTGCGCTACAATCCAAAACGAGGTGATACCATGAAAAAACTGACCGATCTGCCCAACATTGGAAAAGTAGTGGCGAAACAATTATATGCGGTGGGCATCAAGAATGATGAGGATTTAATCCAAACCGGCAGTAAAAAAGCCTGGCTGCTCATTCAGCAGTCGGATCCTTCAGCCTGCTACAATCGGCTGTGCGGTCTGGAGGGCGCCATTCAGGGAATCCGCCGGCATCATCTGAGCGATGAAACAAAGGCGGATTTAAAAACCTTTTATACGGCCAACACGAAATGGTAAGAATATCAAAACCTTCCCGCGAAAAACCACATGGGGCTGCTCAGCCTCATGTGGTTTTTATGTGACCCGCTTATAAGCCTGACTGAAATCCGCCCCGGAGTCGGGGGTTACGGTAACCCCTTTGACAAAAGGGCTCACCGCGTAATGGGTGCTCGTGTAGCAAACGGGATAAAAGATATATTTGTTCATGATGGTCTCTTCCAGAGCATGGTACGACTCCATATTGAACGCGCTGTTTTTCAGCTCCTCGTCGTAGGTTTCGCTCCCCAGTATCATCGGGGTGGCGCTGCTTGAAAAGCTGCCCAGCACACTGACAGGGGACGTTCCGTTTGCGGAAAGATTGTAAACCGCCGCCTGGTAATTCCCGCTTTCAATGCGGCTTTGGTAGGTTTCCGCGTCCAGTGGTGCGATGTTGAAGGAATTCTTAAGTTTTTTGTTCCACGACACAATCAATCCGGTGGCAATTTCCCGCGACAGCTCATCATCCGGGCAAATCACTGTGATGCTGGGCATCTTCGTTAGCTCCAGAGGCTCCAGGATACCCGGCAGATTATTGATCACCGTGTCATCCTGCAGCGTAAACATGATCTCTCCGCCTTTTCTGTAGCTGCTGCCGTTCCATTTAACGCACCGCGGCACAATGCCCGTAGCCTCCACCTTCTCCTGGCCGATTCTTCCGATGAGCGCCTCGCGGTCGATGGTCTTGGTGAGTACCTCGCGCAGGCCGATGTCCTCCAGCAGACTGTCGTCTGTATTGATTAAAAAACCGCAGACAGAGTCATTCAGCGTGATGACCTCGCAGCCCTTCTCCTGAACGGCTGCGACCTGGTTCTCTGTGATCCTGAGCAGGTCCAGCCGGCCGGAGTAGAGGGAGGAAAGTGGGTCCGCCGACAGCGCGGCGTCATATTTCATGATCATTTTCAGCGACGCCGGAACCGTTTTATGCTCGCCGTAGTAATTGACCGTGCGGGCCAGCTGAATGTATTCCCCCTTGTACCACGAATAGTTGGTGGCAAAGGTAAAGGGTCCGTTTGTCAAAGTGCTGAGACATTCCAGGCCATATTTCCCGCCGGTGGACAGAAAAAACTCCTCATTGCAGGGCATATAGCGCACGCCCGCGGTCAGCTTTGGGAAGTCGGAATAGCTGTTTTCCAGGTAAAAGCGAATGGTATGCTCATCCAGCACTTCCACACCCAGCGTGTCCATATCCGCTTCACCGCTGCGAACCGCTGACGCGCCGCGTATGATAAAAAGATCCTCCACCGCCGTGGCGCCCGTGGAGGGCATGAGCGCGCGCTGAATGCCGTAAAGGTAGTCGTAGGCCGTCAGCGGGGTGTTTTCGCTCCAGCAGGCATTTTTACGCAGGTAAAATGTGAATTCCGTGTAGTCTTCATTGCTCTCCCATTTTTCGGCGCTGCCCGGGATAACCTGCCCGGTTTCATCCAGTCGGCACAGCCCTTCGAATATGGCCGTGATCATCATTTTTTCCGACTGGTTTTTCGCCGTCTGCGGGTCCAGCGACGTGACGGTCTGCGGTAAAATATAGGTAAAATCCATGTCGGCCTGGTAGTCGTCCTGCCCGCAGGCGGAAAGCACGCACAAAAACAGTGCGCAAACAAGAAAAACAGCCAGCTTTTTTTTCATATGGATCACTCCGGTATTGATCTGATCGGGAATTCCCGTAACATTTTGATTCGTCCTCATAGTATACACACGGAACAAAAAATTATAATTCTTCACCGGTAATTATAGTGTAAAAACAGCGCGTGTATGCTGAATTGTTTCTATTGCGCATTTGGGCAGCGGTAAAGCCGCCGTGGACATTGCCGCTTGCCTATAATAAAAGCCGGAAAAAATTCTTGACATAATGAATGAAGCGTGATATTATGCTGATATAAATCGTTTTAGGAACGTTCCTAATAACGTTTTTGATAAATTCAGAGCGGTTATCCGAAGGGGCTTTTCCAGGGGCGCTACGCTTGTCATCAAGTACTTCGCTGCTGATGGGCAAAGAAAGAAGGAAAGGATTTGTGCGTTTTATGCAAAAGCAAAAAACTACGGTGCGGAAACCCGGATTTGGTTCGAGGGCAAAGCTGGATTTTCTGAAAAACTGGCAGCTTTACATCATGATATTTCCCATTATCGTTTATTTTTTTCTTTTCAGCTATCTGCCAATGTCCGGCGTTGTCGGCGCATTTCAGGATTTATCTCCGGTTTTGGGAATAACCGGAAGTCCCTGGGTGGGGTTCAAGCATTTTCAGGATTTTTTCGGCAGCTACTATTTTTGGCGATTACTGAGCAACACGTTATTACTGAGCCTTTCTATCCTGGCCTTTTCCTTTCCATGCCCGATCATTCTTGCAATACTGCTCAATGAGGTGCGCGGCAAGGGCTTCAGGCGTGCGGTACAAACCATCAGCTATCTCCCGTTCTTCATTTCGATGGTGGTCATTTGCGGATTGATAAAAAACTTTGTGGGTATGGACGGTATTGTTACACGGGTGCTGATGCTTTTTGGCATGCCTCAGCAAAACCTGCTGGCAAATCCGGCGATGTTTCGTCCGATATACGTGATTTCCGATATATGGCAAAATATTGGCTTTCAAAGCATTATCTATATTGCGGCGCTTTCAGGCGTGAATCAGGAATTGTATGAGTCCGCATCCATTGACGGAGCGGGCCGCTTTAAGCAAACCATCCACGTTACGCTGCCCGGTATCGCGCCAACAATCATCATTATGCTGATTCTGGCTATCGGGGGTCTGCTGAGTGTGGGGCATGAAAAGGTTATACTTCTTTCCAATACAATGAATCGAGAGGCAGCGGATGTCATCCAAAGCTTTGTGTACCGCAAGGGCTTGATTGAGGCGAACTATGGTTACAGCACTGCGGTGGGTTTGTTTAATTCCGTTGCCAACACGGCACTGCTGCTGCTTGCAAACGGAATATCCCGAAAAGTCAGTGAAACGAGCCTGTTTTAATTATTTGGGAGGTAAAAATGTATTATAAGTCTGCCCCTTATAAAATTTTCAAAGTCTTTCTTTATGTGATACTGTGCTTGCTGATGGTGGTCTGTCTGCTGCCGCTGATACATGTGTTCTTTGCGTCGGTTTCTGATCCGGCACTTTTGCAGTCTCATTACGGCTTGATTTTTTGGCCGTTGGGAAAGCCGACCCTCAGGGGCTATGAACTGGTACTGGGCAGTTCCAAGATAGCAAGGGGCTATCTTAACACCATTATATATGTTATTGCGGGAACCGGCCTGGGGATTTTTCTGACGCTGATGGCAGGATATGTGTTGTCACGGAAGACCTTTCTCTGGAAGGGGCCCATTATGGCGTTCATTACTTTTACCATGATGTTTAACGGCGGTATGGTTCCATTTTATTTTGTCGTCCGGAATCTGGGATGGCTGGATTCGCGCCTTGCGATTATTATCCCCGGCTGCCTGTCGGTGTTTAATATCATTATCATGAGAACCTCTATGATGAGCATACCCGACAGTCTGTACGAATCGGCCATATTGGACGGAGCAAACCACTTTGTTTATTTTTTCCGTATAGCCATACCGCTGTCCACCGCAACAATTGCCGCGCTTGTTTTATTTTCCGCAGTAGGCCAGTGGAACTCATGGTTTAACGCCCTGATTTTTTTGAAGGATCAGAAGCTTTTCCCGCTGCAGTTAATAGTCCGGGAAATTTTGGTGGAAAATCAAACGACAAATCTCACCAGCGGGGCAGGCCTCACATCTGCGGACTTATCCAAAAACATGTACGGCCTTTTGCTTCAGTACAGCACAGTAATTGTAGCCAGCCTGCCAATTTTATGTATCTATCCCTTCCTGCAAAAGTATTTTGTGAATGGCGTCATGATTGGTTCGTTAAAAGAATAATATGGGATGGAGGAGGTGAAGGCATGATAAGGATAACTTTAAAGGATATCGCTGAGGAAGCCGGCGTATCGGTCAGCACGGTTTCCTATGTCTTGAACAAGCGCGGGCGTGTTACAAAGGAAAAGCATAAAAGGATCATTGAAATTGCCAACAAGTACAGCTATGTGCCGGATGCCAATGCTAAGGGCCTGGTAACCGGTATCAACAACAACATCGGTCTTTTGGTCAATAAAGGTGCGGATACGATATTGCAGCAGCCGTTTGTGATGAAATGTATCAGCGAGTTCAGCAAATACCTTCGAAAAGACTTTGGCTGGCTTTCCCTTTGCATGGTGGGTGGGATGCAGGTGGATATGATGCGAAATTACCTTGCCAATGCCAACTTTGACGGGATTATCATTCTTTTTGCGGAGCATTCGGAGGAGCTGGCCGAACTGCTGAGCATCCGAAAAACGCCCTGTGTGTATTTTGACAGTTTCAGCAGCGGTAAAAATATTGCAGATATCGGATGTGATGAAGAGCAGGGCATTAAAGCATCTGTGGACCACCTTGCGGCTCTCGGACATAAACGTATTACATTTTTATCCGCAAAGGCGGTGACCGAGGGCGATAGTGATATTCGGCAGAGCATTTTCCGTAAAACGATGCGGGCTCACGGTTTTGACGACAAGCGGGTTGTATTTACCGGCTATGAACGGAAAAATGTGTATCAGGTGCTGCGGCAGATTTTCCAACAGGACGAAAAACCCACGGCATTTGTGACCCCCTCCGACAAGATTGCATGGAGCGCAATCGATTTCCTGAGAGAGCGGAACATAAAGGTACCGGAAGAAATTTCAGTGGTTGGATTTGATGACGCGGATGAGCCGCAGAATGAGGAATATGGATTGACCACCATACGCCAGCCCGTAGCGGAAATGGTAAAAGCGAGTGTGGACTGTATTTATGCCAGTCATGATGCAAATGAGTTGATGAGCCTGCAGGAGCGCTTTAAGCCAACCCTGATTGTTCGGGAAACTACGGCAAAGTGCAGTGAAATCTGAATTAACACAGGCACTGAGGGCTATGTTCCGCCGGGATCAAGCATATAAGCAAAATAGAGAGGAGGGTTTGTTTAAATACGAAACGTTTTACATTGATATCACACAACATGGTTCGATTAGAAATTCAGGAGGTTTCCGATGAAAAGAAAATTGCTGGCCCTATTCATGACAGGTATACTGGCAGCTGGCTTGGTGGGATGCGCGGGCACGTCCACGGATTCATCTGCCGCAGATATCAGTTCTGCAGAAAGCAGTGGTACTAAGGATGCCAAAACCTCGTCGTCGGCAAGCGGCGAAACAGATGAGGAGAATGCTCTGTCTTTTCCGCTGGAGGAAAGTGTGACGTTAACTCTTTGGTTTCCATACGGCAATACATTCTGGGACAACATGAAGGATAATCCCGTTGTAGGTATGGTGGAAAAAGAGTTGAATATCAATCTGGAATTTATTCATCCGCCGCAGTCCGACCAGGAGACATCCCTGCAGCTGTTATTTGCCTCACAGGATTTACCGGACATCATTCGTTTAGACGGCGGAATATCGCCCAGCCTTGTCTATCCGGGCGGCGGAGAAAAAGGCGTGCAGGACGGTGTGATTCTGCAGCTGAATGATCTGATAGATCAGTATGCGCCGAATTACAAAGCGGTACGCGCACGTGGCGGTGACTACGAAAAGGACACCATTACCGACAATGGCGTAATGTGGGCAATGTATACCGTCGGTGATGTGTTTGAGAAGCCCTGGGGCGGTCTTGCCTACCGAAAAGATTGGGCAGACGATCTGGGATTGGATACGCCTTTGACTTTGGACGACTGGCACACCATGCTGACTGAATTTAAAAATGAAAAAGGCGCGGTCGCGCCGCTGATGATTCCCGATACCGGTTTGCTGGTTTGCAGCGAATTTCTCTCGGCTTTCGGTGTCGGCAAAGAATTCTATCATGTCAACAATGAGGTCAAATACGGGCCGCTGGAGGAGGGCATGCGGGAGTATGTCGAACTGATGCGCCAATGGTTTACGGAGGGCTTGATTGATCCGAACTTTGCGGCCAATGAAGAGTTTATGAACAGCGGCAACGGTTGGGGACTGCCCACCAGCTATGTTATCGATGGAAAAACCGGCGCGGGATTCAGCTCCTGGGCCATGACAAGAAACGGCATTTCCTCCCTGTATAAGGCAACCGATGATACGACCATTGACTATTTTGCGGCACCGCCCCCGGTAAAAAAGGAGGGGGATCAAACGCAGATCAGGATGACAACCTCTACGGTATACAATCCGTGGATTGTCACCACCTCCTGCGAAAATCCGGAAGTCGCTGTCATGTATATGGACTGGGGATATACTGAGGAGGGTATCCTTATATTGAACTACGGCGATGCGTCGAATTATACCATAACAGAAGAAGGTCCGCGGTTCAACGATGATATCCTATACAGCACAGAGTATGATTTGCCCACATTCCTCAGTGCGTTTACATGGGAAACTCCCCCGGGCATGCGGGATATTGAACGTGCCTACCAAAACACAGATGAGGATTTGCTTGCCGCGCGCGATGTGTGGATGGCGGCGGGCAGTGACAATGTTATCCCCATTGGCGTTGCGTTTACCAGTGAGGAAAGCAGTGAATACGCCACCGTAATGGGGGATATAACCACCTATGCAGAAGAGATGATTCCCCAATTTATCAATGGCCGGGTCACTATGGACGAATGGGACGGCTTTGTTGCGCAGATAAAAAGTATGAATATTGACAGGGCAATTGAGTTGAAGCAGGCGGCCTTTGACCGGTACAGAAACAGAGAAGCCTGACCAATAAAGAAAAAGGAGGAAGAACGATGGCCTTCATGCGGATACATTATTTCTCGAAGACGATCCTGATGATGAGCACCATGAATGTGCTGATTCCGCAGGATATTCAACAGGGTGAAGAAATTCCGGTTCTGTGGCTGCTGCATGGCGGCGGCGGAAATGAAAATGACTGGGTGAAAAATACTTCCATCGTACGCTACGCGGAAAGAAAGCGCATTGCAGTTGTTATGCCGTGTGCAGGCTACAGCCGCTACTGTAATATGAAATACGGCGGCGACTATTACGACTTTTTATCCAGGGAGCTGCCCGAGATTTGCCGGCACTACTTCCCCGCATTATCCGCGAAGCGGGAAAAAAATTATATAGCGGGCCTGTCCCTTGGGGGAAGCGGCGCCATATATCTTGGCATGCGAAATCCGGAGCGGTACGGTGTGATAGGTGTATTATCCGCCAGCAGCATTATCCCGCTGGAGTCACTGCGTGCAAAATCCGCCGGAGGACCACAGCCCCCTGGCGGAGAGGGCAAGAAATCGGTGAATATGCTGAACTTTGGGGTGGAAAACACAGATGATCTGAAGGGCACACAGTACGATGTACTCATGTATGCCCGAAAGAATATAGAAGAGGGCAAACCGCTTCCGCGGGTGTATCACGCAGTGGGAACTGAGGATCACGCATATCCTGTTGGTCTGGGATTGAAGAGGTTCTTTGAGGGCTTCCCGGGCAATCCGTATCAGTACATGATGCATGAGGCAAAGGGCGGGCATACCTGGGAATTCTGGGATGAATGGATATGTCATTTTATATCAACGCTTCCTGATTTTGAAAGGAGGGAGAATAATGGCGCTGATTGAAACAGAAATTTACTCCCAATGTCTGACGCGTATGAACACATTTTACGTCATCGTACCCGATCCGGGCAAAGGCGTTGTGGACCGTTCGGGAAAATATCCCGTACTTTGGCTGCTGCATGGCGCAACAGATGACTATACCGCCTGGCAGCGGTTTACTTCCATAGAGCGCTATGTAAACGATGCGGGAATAGCCGCGGTATTGCCAAGCGCCGACATCAGCTTTTATACCAATACAGACGGCGGCCGTTATTTTGATTATGTAACGCAGGAACTGCCGGAAATCTGCCAAAAAGCATTTCCGATTTCCGCGCTGCGAGAGAGCAATTTCGTAGCAGGGATGAGCATGGGCGGTCACGGCACCATGAAAATCGGATTCTCTCTTCCGGAAAACTATGCGGCTATGGGAATATTCTCTTCGGCGAATTTTATCGAACTGATGCCCACCGTGGAGGACGGCGCGGACCCGAGATTTCCGTTGTATATGGTTCGTGAGGCAGTGTTTGGATCGTGGGACATCAGTACCTCGAAGGAAACAGAGAACGACATGGTCTATCTGGCAAAAAAAGCGTCTGAAAGCGGAAAACCGCTGCCAAAGGTATTTGGGGCCTGTGGCACCTGCGACAGCTGCGGCAGTAAGGAAAAGGAAATGTTCCAATGGATGAAAACGCTGGATAATCCCTACGATTGTGTGTTTATGGAAAGCTGCGGCCTGCATGACTTTGAGTTCTGGGACAAATGGCTGCCCGTATTCATGCAATGGCTGCCAATTCAGGCAAAGGCGGCAGAGAACGCATAAGCTTCCCGAGGTGAGTATCCCGGAAAATGAAATGGCAATGCGTGTAAGCAGGGCTGCTGTAAGCGGTAGATACAGACGCTTGCGGCGGCCCTGTACTGAGCTGAAACAGAAAGGGGATTCAATAGCCTTGAGAAGAAATTTTTATTATACCTCAGAAGAACCGATTGTGCGGCTTACCTGCGGAAAGCTGCACGGCTATCAAATGAACGATATTTATCATTTCCTTGGAATTCGTTATGCACAGGCAAAGCGGTTTCAAATGCCCGTTTCAGTACGGCCCTGGGATGGAGTAAAAGAAGCGGTTAACTATGGCTATTCCTGTCCTACTCTTACTCCTCCTTCGCCTGTCGGCGAAGCATTTACTCCCGCCATTTTCTGGCCTCGGAATGAGCACTGCCAGTATTTAAATATCTGGACACCGCAGCTGAATCGGGATGCCCGCAAGCCGGTAATGGTTTGGATGCACGGTGGTGGGTATACAGAAGGCTCCGCCAATGATTCTGTCGTAACACAGGGGGAGAATCTTGCGGCGTATGGCGACGTAGTGGTGGTTTCCGTCAATCACAGGACAAATATTCTGGGGTTTTTTGACTTGTCGGAGTTTGGTGCTAAATATGAAAATTCAGTAAATGCCGGCATAGCAGATCTGGTGCAGGCCCTGCTCTGGATTCGGGAGAATATTGAAGCGTTTGGCGGAGATCCGGATAATGTAACCATTTTTGGACAATCCGGGGGCGGAGGAAAAGTTGCCACCCTCCTGCAGGTGCCGGAGGCGGCGGGCCTGTTTCACAAGGCCATCATCATGAGCGGCATTGCAGACTCTGTAGAGGAAGCTCAAGACGGGGAGCACGGGAGTCATCGCATGCTTGCTCGGCAGATACTGGAGGAGCTGGGCGCCGAAAAAACACAGATAGGCGTACTGGAAGAGGTACCGTATACCGTGCTTGCAAGGGCGTTTGGCTGGGCGGCCAAAACACTGTGGCAGCAGAAAAATAAACTGATTGAATGGGGACCTCAGGCCAATCACTGGTTTTTAGGCAATCCCATGCAGGTCGGTTTCACCGAATATGCGAAACATATCCCGGTTATTGCGGGCAGTACCCTTGCCGAGCATTCTCGGGGCCCCGTTTTATCCGGCAGGGAGCCCCCTTCGGCCAAGCGGATACATGACCTGCTGACAGAAAAATTCGGCGCGCATGCACAGCGGCTGGCCGGGATGTTTGCGGCGGCATATCCCGACAAGAATCCACTTGGTCTGCTGAGGCTGGAAAGCCAGTTCCGAATTCCGACGCTGGATTATGTGAAAGAAAAGGCGCGGGTGTCCTGCGCAGCCGTCTACTGCTATTTGTTTGCACTTGAATATGACCACGCCCGGGGGCGTATTGCGCCCCACGGGGCAGACGTGGCATTTGCCTTTCACAATATAGACAAGATATACAAGGACTATATTTCGGGAGTGAGCGAACGGCTGGAAGATCAGCTGTGCGGCGCGTTTGTCAGCTTTGCGAAAACAGGAAACCCAAACCGGGCGGATCTGCCGGTATGGAAGGCTGTCGGCGGTGACGGCGAGGCGACTATGGTGTTTGACACAGAGAGTAAAACACGCGAAAAATATGACAGCGCGCTGCTTGAAGCGCTCCGCGCCGCTGCGCCTGGAGAAAAGCTGAATGAAATGTTTGCGGGGATGCACGGATATGACAAGCCGGCAGACGATAAAATATGGCGGTATTGAGCCCGCGTTCCGGCTTTGCCAAGAAAAAAAGAACCGGAGGGAATTATGCGGAAAAACGAAACGGAACCTGGAATGCAGGTAGCATTTCATCATGAGATTACAATGCGCGACGGTGTGATTTTGCGGGGGGATTTATACCGCCCTGCGTTGCAGGGCAAATACCCGGTGATTTTAATGCGAACGATATTCCGCAAGAAGACACTTTCAAGAGGCTGGGGCTGTTATGACCCGTCTTTTTATGTGAAGCACGGTTATGCGGTGTATATTCAGGATGTACGCGGCCTGGGAGATTCAGACGGACGCTTTGTGCGTTTTACGGCGGACGGAGCGGACGGATACGACACAATCGAGTATCTGGGTACGCAGCCCTGGAGCAACGGGAACGTGGGGATGTACGGCGACCATTATGTGGGCTTCCTGCAATTTCAGGCGGCGGCAAGGCATCCGCCGCACCTGAAGGCCATTTGTCCGTTTCAAACACATGTCACATTGAATCGGAACAATGATACAAGGGGCTTCCCTCAGTTTTACGCTCATATCGGCTGGTGTATGGCAAGGGAGATGAGCCGTTTGGTTGAAGGAAAATACTCTGCTGAAATCATAGAAAAATACGGCGCTGTTTTGCGGGACTATCTTATGAATTACTCGTCGATTGTCCGCGATACGCCTGCCGCACAGTTGCCTATGGCGGAGCTTCGGGAGGCCTTCAGCATTGTGGATGAATATTTTACCACGGCATTGCCCTGCTATGACGACATGCAGGCGATCAAGCGGGAAGGCCGGCTGATGGACTTGGACCGGCTGGAGGTTCCGGCGTTATTGCTAAGCGGCTGGCAAGAAGACACCCGCAATACCATGATAGGGCACGGTGATATTTTGCGGCGGACTGCCCGAGGAAATGCCCGGCAAAGTGAAGTTGTGATTGGGCCCTGGGCATGGGGCGAGCCGATGTCTCAACCGGAAAACGCATTATATATCCCGGAAAATCATTTTAGTGTGGAACAGGAGCTGCTGCGCTGGTTTGATAAATGGCTGAAGGAAAAACCGGTTGAGGAAAAGAAGCCGTTCCGGCTGTACAATGCCGCTACAGGCAGCTTTGTGGAGCTGGGTGAATGGAAGGATAACGGCAATGCCGTTTTGTGCCTGTATTTGCGCAGCAAGGGCGCCGCCAACACCCGCCTCGGCGACGGCTGTCTGACTCCGGCGCCCTTAGAGGATGGCGTTGACGAATATATTTATGATCCCGAGAATCCCATGCTAAGCATGGAGTACGGCGCTGATTGCCAAACGCAGGAGGACCGTGAGGATGTGTTGGTGTACACATCCGACATCCTGCAGGAACAAACAGATGTTTTAGGTGTGATCCGGACGGAGCTGTTTGCAAGCTCTCTGACACCCGACACGGATTTTATGGTGCATGTGTTGGATGTAACGCCGGCCGGACAGGCAATTCTGGTAGGAGCCGGCGCGGCGCGCGCGAAATACCGGGAGTCCTGGACGCCCGTACTGCTGGAGGAAGGCAAGCCGTATGCCTTTACCATTTTGTGCGGCAATGTGGTATATAGCTTCCTGAAAGGACATCGTATCAGAGTGGAAATTACCAGCAGCGATTTCCCGCATTTCCAGTATAACCGAAATACAGGGGCCAGACCCGAGCAGGACAGCGCATATGTCAAGACGCGCAACAGGATTTATCACGGAGCGGCAATGCCCTCCCGGGTAATGATACCGCTGGCATAGCGAAATGGATTCGGCATACCGTGATATCCGGTTGAAACACAGAAAAGGGTGAGGAATATGTCGGCTACACGTCGAAATGGCGGCTGCACGGTGTTCAATAAAAACTTCATACTGCTATTTCTGGTAAGCCTGATGACCTCTTTTGGGTTCAGTATGATTATTGCGCTGATTTCTCCATACGGTGTGGAACTTGGGATGGATTTGTCTGAGGCGGGAATGCTTGCGGGGGTGTTCTCTCTCTCCTCGCTTGTGGTTCGACCCTTTGGCGGGTATGCCGCTGATTTGTTCAATAAAAAGATGATGTGCCTGCTTTCCACCGCGATGATCGCAGCAGCGGTTTTGGGCTATGCGGTCATGCCGGGCATAAGCGCATTGTTTCTGATAAGAATATTCCACGGCATTGCCTTTGGCATAAACGGAACGGTGACCATTTCGCTGGTCTGCAAGCATGTACCGGAAAATCGGCTGGGCGAAGGTTTGGGTTATTTCGGATTGGGACAGGTGATTTCTCAAATCGGCGGCCCCAGCGCCGGCATTTTCATTAAGGACATGCTGGGGTATAAATGGCTGTTTATACTGATATTTGTGATGACGGCACTGGCGGTTGCGGTGCTGCTGTTTGTGGATGACTTGCCAAAATCACAGATTGCATATAAGCGGGCAAAGCCCTCGGCAGGCATGTTTATTGCTAAGGAGTGTATGGTCTATGCCTTGATTGCGGGAGTGTTTTCTTTGGGAAATGCCGTGGTCAGTTCTTTTCTGGTGCTTCTTGGAGAAGAAAGGGGCATCCCGGGAGTATCGTTGGTTTTTATGGTAAACGCCGCGGCCTCATTTCTGGTGCGGCTGATTGGAGGAAGAATATCGGATAAAGCAAATTTTAGCTGGGTGGTAAATATTTCGCTGATATCCACGGTGATTTCAATGATGATGATTGGCGCAGGCTCCGTACTTTGGGTCTTTTTGATTGCGGCGGCGCTGAAGGCCGTCGGACAAGACAGCGGCCAAATTTCCCTGCAGTCTACCTGTATCAAATCGGCGGATGCCCGGCGGGGAGGCATTGCCACGAGCACCTTTTATATTGGCAGTGACATCGGACAGGGCTTTGGTCCTATATTGGGCGGGGTTCTTTCAGCGTCAAGCGGATACCAACAGATGTTTTACTGTATAGCCGGCATTGCCTTGCTGGCTATGGCGGGGTTTAATATGTATCAGCGACGTCAAAATAAAAAAAAGCCGTCGTCTGTGGAAAAAGACCGGTCCGGCAGCAAGGCGTAACACGTTTGTTGCCGCATGGCATAAAACAATAACAACAGGAGGAATAAAGGATGAAGGCAGTATATAAAGAGGTGGGTGACACAGGACGCAGTATGTTTTTGTTTTATCCGAAAGGCCCCTGCCGCACAGCCTTCAAACGCTGCAGCATTACGATTCTGCGGGATGAGGATGACGAGGCCTCCGTTTTACGCCTGCTGGAAAACGGCCTGGCGCGGCTGGCCCTGGATTATGACATCATTTTATCCTTTCCAAATCCCAAAAACGGACGCTGGGATTATGATTTTACTGTAAATACGAATGATCTGGCTCTTTTCCCGGTTTTTCAAGAGGCGGCAGCTCATGAGGAGAACCGCCCTGCGCTGCGCCATGCCAACGGCATTCCCACATATTGGGAAATGATGAATGCCTGGCATCCCATGCACGATACCAGATATGTAATGGGATTCGGAAGCGGCGCAAGTATGGCGTGTACGCTGGCAGCCTGTTCTCCGAAACATATTGCGGCTGTGTGCAGCATCGGCGGTCAGTTGTGTGCACAGGCATTACAAAAAGCGGTTTATGCGCCCATGCCCGTCTGGCTAATCGGCAGCGACGGAGAAACCGCCGCGTATTTTATTAAGGCCAACCAAGCGGTGAAAACAGGCGAGGGGGAACATTACAGGCGGTTTCACAACTTGGTAAATCCGCTGCAAAGCGTTGTGGAGTTTCAGGATCAGTATACTGTGCAAACGCCGGATATACAGGCGGTCTGGAAGGAACTGTTCAGCCGGGTGCGGCGGCCCGATACAGGAAAAAACGGTGACTGTGACCCGCGGATGGACTTTCAAACAGCCGGATTTGAAACGTATTTGGATGACAGCCGCCTGGACGAGGTGAAGAAAACGCCCCACACCTGGTTTACTCATGTACCGCCCTCGGTTTTGCATGAGGGCAAAAAAGTTCCTCTGCTGATATTTATGCATGGCGGTTCGGATAATCCCGCTGAATCCGCAGAAATAAGCAAATTTCATGAACTGGGCGAACAGGAGGGCTTTATTACGGTTTATCCTTGGGCAACCAACAAAGCACAATGGAATAATAACCTTGATAAGGATGAGGCGGACGATGTTTCCTTTATCGTCGCCCTCATCCGGTATATGCGCGCAAGCTATCCTGTGGACCCCGAACGGGTATATCTGTCCGGGTTCAGCAACGGCGCGGCACAGGCACAGGTAGTGGGGATGCTGCATCCCGAATTGATCGCGGCGTTATGTCCCATCGATACGAGCTGGCCGGGTGACACCGACCGTTTTGAACCCAATTGCTATGCTGATATTTTACCCATGAACCTTGCTATGAAAAAGAAAAGACAGTTTGACTACAAAATGCCGGTTTGGTATACCTACGGTACAAAAGAGGTTGCCTATCCGGTATGGAAGGGCCGGTCACAGCAACGCCAATATGATTTTTGGAAAGAATATAACGGCATTGCCATACAGCCGACTCCGGGAAAGGAGGCTCCCCATCCATGCGGCTGCGGCGTTCCGGGCGAAACAAAGGAAACAATCGCCCCTTCCCAGCGCCACCCCCACCATTTTTATGAAGCGCATCGATTTTATACGGACGACAATAAGCGTCAAAACTTGTATAATTATGTCTTAATGCACGACAAGGGGCATGATGTTGCGCAAATGGATCCGGCTTTAGGCTGGAGGTATGTCCGGCAATTCCGGCGCTTGCCTGACGGAGGGCTGGAATGGACAGCACCGAACGAATAATCAGGATGTGAGAGGAGGCTGTTGCAGGATGCATAAATATGCATCCTGCAACAGCCTCATTCGTTACACCAATAAGAACCCAAGCAAAGGGTGTTTGTCACAAAACGTAAATTTGCGTAAAACGCTTGACAAGATGCCGTTAGCTGTCTATAATAGAACAGCTAAGAGGAGCTTGTCTCCTTTTGATACGGCCCGGTAGTTCAGCTGGTTAGAACGCTAGCCTGTCACGCTAGAGGTCGACGGTTCGAACCCGTTCCGGGTCGCCAGAAAATCCCGCAGGTATGATTGCCTGCGGGATTTTTGCATTTTCGGCAGATATTGCGCACCCTTCCGAAACTCTACGCTGCGTGGATTGTGCGGCGCCGCTTTCCCGGTTATAATAGCTCTGAGGTGAAATGAAATGAACAGGGATCAAAAAAAACAACACAAACAGGAATACGCCCTCAGAAGATCTCCGATGGGCATTATATGTGTACGTCATACCGAAACCGGTAATTGCTTTCTGCTGGGAGCGGGGAACGCCCCGGCCGTGCTGAACAGCTGCTCGTTCCAGCTAAAGATGGGCAGTCACCCCGACAGGGATTTGCAGGCTCTTTGGAAACAGTATGGCGAAAGCGCCTTTGAAACCGGCATCTGCCGGGATTTGCCCTACGACAAAAGCGACCCGGAGAAAACCGATTACCGGGAGGAGCTGCTATCGCTGCTTCATCATACGCTTTCGGAAATACCCGGAAGCCGTGTGATCCGGATCCCCGGCAGAAATGGGGTGAAATGATGGACAACGAAAAAATCGGCGCGCTCATTCTGAAGCTTCGCCGTGAAAAGGGCTATACACAAAAAGAAATCGCCGACATGCTTGGCGTCAGCGACAAGGCGGTTTCCAAATGGGAACGCGGAAACGGCTGTCCGGACGTCTCGCTGTGGGCGCCGCTTTCCGAGGTTTTGGGCGCGGATGTGAAAAAGCTGCTCCTGGGAGAGCTGTATCCCAACAAGCCCGACATCGGAAAAATGGAGAAGACAAAATTCTATGTCTGCCCCTCATGCGGAAACATCCTTATAAGCAGCGGCCCGGCCTCTGTTTCCTGCTGCGGGCGAAGGCTCTGCGCGCTCCCCGTTTCGCAGATGGCGGGCAGCTCTCACGAGCTGACGGTCAGCGAAATGGACGGGGAGCTGTATGTCAGCCTTTCCCATGAAATGGAAAAGGGCCACTATATCCTGTTTATCGCCTATGTCACGGGGGACCGTGTGACGCTGTGCCGCCTGTACCCGGAGCAGGAAGCGGATGCGCGTTTCGCGAGAAGCATGGGCGGCGGGCGTTTTTATCTGTACTGCGGCAATGACGGGCTTTTTACCGGAAATTTGCGGGAGCTGCCCACAAGGTAAAAACAAAAAGAGATGACAGGGCGCATGTCATCTCTTTTTGCCGCTCGTATGTCTTAGGCGGCTGTGTTTTTGTAAGTAAGCCCGGTATCGGGCTTACGGTCCGGCCAATCAGCAGTTCGGCGGAATGGGTCCGAAACCGCCGTAAGGGATCAGGAAAACAGGGATTTCCGTGGCGTAGGGCGCAATGTCATACTGCCCGAAATAAACCGCCAGACTGTCCGGTGTCATATAAAAATTGCATGGATTCAGAGTCCGGACCACAAGATCGGCGTAATTCTCGAAATAAGCCGAATTTCCGTTTAAGTTCTGCTGATTTATCTGCCGGATCACTTCATTTTGAATGTACCGCATATACTGGGGATTATGTTGAAAAAAATCCCGCAGACACAGTGGCCTATTCAGCCGGGCACACCAGTTCTGTGATATGCGCCGGGTGGTGCCGTGGGCGCCTCCTGAAAACTGGTATTGGTCAAAATAGACGCTGAGCCGGCAGCACTGGTTGCAGGGAATCATGTATTCCTGCACCGCCTCGTAGGTGTGGAAAGGAATGTCCGTACCGCTGTTTGTCAATAAATCGTTCCTGGCGGCCAGGCACAGGCTGGTATGGGCATACCGGTCAAAGTTCGAGGAGATGCTCCCCGCCGTTTGGTTCATAAGCGGCAGGCAGCAGGCTGCAAAATTGGAAGAAAAAACCGGGCAGGACACCGAAAAGCTGACAAGCTCTGTTCCGCCGAAACGCAGAGCGCCGGACCTTGACGTTGTGGAAACAGTAAATTGATCATTCAGTGACATAATGATACCTCCTGTTCCAGTATATTACTTTGCCGGGCGGCAGGTGTGCGAAAAGGCAATAGGATTATTGATATAAACCAGTCCGCGATACGATTTCTCCATAGGACAAAACTGCCCTTATCCTTTTCCCTGTCATATCATTTTTTTTGCCGGTAAAAGCGCTGTATTGTCCGACCGCAAACGCTGCCGAAAATAAACCGGCGGGGCGCTGTGTTTGTGCTCCCCGCCGGTCTTTTATTGTCATGCGTTTTGATTTTTACAGTATTGATATCCCAAAAGGCGCCGTATGGCGTGCGCAGCGGATTTTTGCCTTATTTCGTTTTATCCGCGTTTTACGCAATCCCCGCCACGTCATAGCCCAGGTCTTCAATCAGCTCTTTCAGCGCGGCGTCCGATACCCTGCCGTCTTCAACGTCAAAGCCGGCCTCTTTTTTTTCAAGGCTCACCTGCACATTCGATACGCCGGGAGTCTCCTCCAGCGCCCTTGTCACCGCGCCGGTGCAGTGGGAACAGCTCATGCCTTCAATTTTCATTGTTTTTTTCATTTTGGCTTCCTTGTCTGATAAATTTATTTTTATACCGCCCGTTTTCCGGACAGTGACGGACTGCCGTCACAGCTTTGGTGTGAAGAACCGCAGCCTGAGGGCGTTTAGCACCACGGAAACGGAGCTGAAGCTCATGGCCGCCGCCGCGAGCATGGGGTTCAGGAGAATCCCGAAACCGAGATACAGCACGCCCGCGGCTATGGGGATGCCGATCATGTTATAGATAAAGGCCCAGAAAAGGTTCTGCTTGATGTTGCGCAGCACCGCGCGGCTGAGTCCGATGGCGGCGGGAACATCCATCAAATCGCTTTTCATCAGCACGATGTCGGCGGATTCGATGGCCACGTCGGTGCCCGCGCCGATGGCAATGCCCACGTCGGCCCGCGCAAGAGCCGGGGCGTCGTTGATGCCGTCGCCCACCATGCAGACCTTTTTGCCCCGCTCCTGCAGCGCGCGGATCTGACGCTCCTTGTCCTCGGGCAGCACCTCGGATATGACGGTCTGAAGGCCCACCTGCCGCCGGATGGCCTCGGCCGTGCGGGCATTGTCGCCGGTGAGCAGGATGGTGCCGATGCCCATTTCCGTCAGCCGGGCTATCGCGGCGGCGCTGGTGGGCTTCACCACGTCGGCCACGGCGATGATGCCCAGCAGGGTTTTTTCCTCCGCGAAGTACAGCGGTGTTTTTCCTTCGGACGCGTAACGCTCCTCATGCTCCCTGTAGTTGTCCAGCGGAATATCCGCCGACTCCATAAGCCTGCGGTTGCCCGCGTAGCAGGTCTTGCCGCCGATGACACCGGTGATGCCCGCGCCCGGCAGCATGCTGAAGCCGGTGACCTCCGGCAGCACCACGCCCTCTTCCGCGGCCCTGAGGACAATCGGCTCGGCCAGCGGGTGCCCGGACATCCTTTCAAGGGCGGCGGCCACCTGCAGCAGCCGCTGTTCCCCGCCGCCCGCGGGGTCGAGGTCCGTCACGCGGGGTTTCCCCTCGGTGACGGTGCCGGTTTTGTCCAGCACGACGGTGTCCACGCTGTGCGCGATTTCCAGGGATTCGGCGGATTTAATGAGGATGCCCCGCGCCGCGCCGCGCCCGGTGCCCACCATGATGGCCGTGGGCGTCGCAAGGCCCAGCGCGCAGGGGCAGGAAATGACGAGAACGGAAATCGCCACGGACAGGGCAAACTCAAAGCTCTGTCCCTGAATCATCCAGACAATTGCCGCGATCACGGCGACGCCGATGACCGCCGGCACGAACACGCCGCTGATTTTATCGGCTATTTTGGCTATGGGCGCTTTGGACGATGTGGCGTCGTCCACCAGCTGTATGATCTTCGCAAGGGCGGTATCGTCGCCCACGGCGGTGGCCCGCATCTGAAAGTAACCGCTTTTGTTCACGGTGCCGCCGGTGACCTTTTCCCCTCTGTGCTTCTCCACGGGCAGGCTTTCACCCGTAATGGCCGACTCGTCTACGGACGAGTAGCCCTCGGTGATGACGCCGTCCACAGGTACAGAAAAGCCGGCCTTGACGACGAGGATGTCCCCCGCCTCCACTTGCTCCGCCGGGACCTCCCGCTGCGCGCCGTTTTCGAGGAGTACGGCGGTTTTGGGGGCGAGGTCCATGAGCTTGGTGATGGCTTCACTGGTGCGGCGCTTGGCCCTTGCCTCGAAATATTTACCCAGCGTGATCAGCGTCAGGATCATGGCGGCGGACTCAAAGTACAGGCTCATGGAAAACTCATGCACCATGTTCATATCCCCGTGGCCGAAACCCCAGGCGATTTTGTATATCGCGTAAATGCCGTAGACAAAGGCCGCCCCGGAGCCTACCGCAATGAGGGAATCCATATTGGGGGACAGCCGCACAAGATTTTTAAAGCCCACACGGAAATAACGGTTCCCGGCGATGAGCACGGGAATTACGAGTAAAAACTGGGTAAACGCGTAAATCATCGCGTTTTCCATACCCGCTAAAAAGCCGGGCATGGGCCATCCGGCCATTTCTCCCATCGCGATGTAAAAAAGCGGGACGGTGAAGCACAGCGAAACGATGAGCCGTGTTTTCATGCGCTTCATTTCGGCATCGGCCGCATCCACGGGCTTTTCACCGGCTTTCACTGTCTTTTCCGCGGCCGTACGGCGCGGCGCCGCGCCGTAACCCGCTTTTTCCACGCGTTCCACAATCTGTCCGGGGGCGAGCGCCGCCTCGTCGTAGGAGACGGTCATGCTGTTTTTCAGCAGATTGACCTGCACCTGCTTCACGCCCTCAAGCCTTCGTACGACCTTTTCCACACGGGCGCTGCAGGCCGAGCAGGTCATGCCGGTTATATCATAAATTTGCTTTGTCATATATTTCTCCCTGCCGGTTTGACAAACAAACCTCTCTTTGATACTATTGTAACATGCCATACCTTTTATGCAAGAATGCACTTTTTTGTAATATAGTACCCAAAAAGATACTGTGGGAGGCATACGCATGAAACAGAAGACCGTCAATCAAAACTGCCCCGTTTCGGCTACGCTGCATGTAATCGGCGGCAAATACAAGGCGCTGCTTTTATGGCATATGACTGAGCGGACACTGCGCTTTAACGAGCTGCATAAGCTGGTGCCCGAGGCCACAGCCAAAATGCTGACGCAGCAGCTGCGTGAGCTGGAGGAGGATGAACTGATTCACCGGGAGGTTTACCCCGTTGTTCCGCCGAAGGTGGAGTACAGCCTTACAGAGCGGGGGAAAAGCCTGTTTCCGATCCTTGAGGCCATGTACCGCTGGGGCTCACAGCTCATGCAGGAGCAGGGAACCTGCCCGTCCTGCTCCATGCGGCAGGGGAAGTGCGAGGAAAACTGCGGGACGAAGCCGGCCGGGAAACAAAAATAACAGGCAGCGGTTTTTTTTGCCTTCCCCTGCGACTGGTCTTACCCCTCAATCGCCCGAAACTCCTTCCATTTTCCGCTTTTATACCGCAGGACAAACGCTGCGGAGCGGGCCAGCCAATCCATTCCCATTGCGATCCAAACACCAATGACACCGAGGTTGAATACGATGCCGAATAAAACCGCCGAGCCCAGCCTGAACACGATCATGGAGGCGATGCCGGCGATCATCGTGAACTTCACATCTCCGGCGGCACGCAGGGCGTTTGGCAGGTTGAAGGAGGTGGGGTGCAGCAGCAGCGCGAAGATGTTGTGCATCATGATCAGCGTATAGCTGAGGCTCGCCGTTTCCGGCGATATTTCGTAAATCCCCAGCAGCAGCGGCAGCAAAAGCCAGACCAGCAGGGTCAGCGCGCCGGTTGCGATGTAGGAGACCAGCATGAGCCTTTTTGTGTAATACTGCGCCTGCCCGTACTCCTTCGCACCCACGCACTGCCCTACAACGGTCACAACCGCAAGGTTTACCGCGCTGACGACAATGATCGAAATGATGTTGATGCTGTTTGACACGCCGCTGGCGGCGATTTGCACGGTGCCGAACAGTGCCGTAACACTGGTCACCAGCACCTTGCCCAGCATGAACAGACCGTTTTCAAGACCGTTTGGCACGGCAATGCGCAGGATGCGCCTGACGGTGGAGCCGTCCCAGGAAAAAGCGGCTCTGATTTTGACAAAAACCTCATTTTTCTCCCGCATGACAAGGGCCAGTATGACCGCCGCCGCAACAAACCGCGCAATCAGCGTCGGTATGGCCACGCCCGCCACACCGGCGCGCAGAACGAAAATTCCGATAGCATTGCCGACCACATTGATGCCGTTCATCAAAAGTGACACATACATGGTGGTGTTCGTTTTCCGCATGGAACGGAACAGGGCTGCCGCCGAGTTGTAAATTCCCAAAAACGGGAAGGACAGCGAGGAAATGACAAAATAGGTCACTGCCGCGTCCATGACGGACTGCTCCACAGCACCGAACAGCAGCTGCAGGATCACACGGTGCAGCGCAAGGCAGAGGATCATCACCGCGACGGAAACCACCACGGAAATGCCGATGAGCGCGCTTGCCGCGCGGTTTGCCATTTCCCGGTTTTTGCTGCCAAGATACTGAGACACGATCACCGCGCCGCCCGTGGCCAGCGCGGCCAGAACCGTGATCACAAGGTTGTTCACCATATCCACCAGCGCCACACCGGATATGGCGGCCTCGCCCACATAGGACACCATCATTGTGTCCACCATGCCCACCAGCATCACAAGCACCTGCTCGATTACCAACGGTATCAGCAGCCGCCTTAGATCCCGGCTGCTGAACATTCTTTGCTGCGGCAGCCCTTTGGCTGTGCCCGCCTCTGTCATTTCTCCCGCCTCCTTCACACTTGCCGTCTGCGGGCCCGCACAAAAAAATGCAGGCGCCCAAACGGGATACCCACATTTTATCGAAAGAAACAATATATGTCTAATACCTTTGCTATATAGTTCAAAATGCCTGCAGAGCATTTCTGATATATTCCAGAAGCGCACCGGTGGCCCGGGGAAGCGCCTGGTCCTTTTTCCACATCAGCATCGACCCGGTTTCAAGCCGTGGTGAAAGAGGTATAAAGCGAACACCCTCATATCGGCACTCCAAATCGAGGCAAAGGGCGATCCCCGCCCCGTTTCGCACCAGAATGGCCGCGTTGTAGGAAAGATTGAAAAAGGAGGCGATGTCCTGCCGGTCAAAGGAGCCGCCAAACCAGGCGGACAGTTCATTTTGCACCAGCGCCCGGTTGGTGACAAGCAGCGGCATACCCATAAGGTCCCGGGGATGCACCTCCTTTTTGGTGGCAAGAGGCGAATCCTGCGCCACCATAACGCCCCAGAGCTCCTTTTGCGACATGCGCAGAAAACCATACCGCCCAATATCCACCGGCTCCACCAGCAGTCCCATATCCAACAGGCCGTTTTCGATCCGCTCCTTGATGTCGTCGGCATTGGCACTGTGGATTTCAAAGCGGACCTGCGGGTGAAGCGCGCGAAAGGAAACGAGCAGCCGAGACAGTTGATCCATGCTGCGGGTTTCGCCGCAGCCGATGGAAATCTCTCCCACGACCTCCTCACTCTGCCGTGACAGCTCCCGTGCTGTTTTATCGGCAAGGGCAATCAGTTCACCGGCCCTGCGCTTGAGCAGCAATCCCTCGTCCGTCAGCGTGATGCGGTGGCGGCTGCGCCGGAATAGCACGGTCCCCAGCTCCTCCTCCAGCTGCATGAGCTGGCGGGAAAGGGTGGGTTGCGTGATATGTAGGCGCTCTGCCGCTTTTGTGATGTTTTCCTCCCGGGCCACCGCCAAAAAATATCTCAGCACGCGAATTTCCATGTTTCCCCCTGCCGGTCTTTGTTGTTCCAGTATAGCGTTCCGGTAAAATGACTGTCAAGCATTTTTTTGCACAGAACCAGCCATAATCCTGACGGCAGTCCAGAATATAGTCAAAAAAGCGGATATGTGTTTTCAACTGCATGGACGCGGAAGGTTTGATGTGCATAGATTCCCTCCACGTTGTTATATTCCGAATATATTATGGCATTATTTCGCTACTGTCTATGCTCATACTCTATTTCATTCTTCCAGGTTTTGATAATTTATTTCATCTGCCGCGATAGATCTTTCAGTCTGTCATTCCATCATGAAAGGAAGCCTCTTTAAAGGCTCTCTTAGATTCTCGAAAAACTTACATCCAGTGATTTCGCACAATATGAAATAACCGGTCTTCGTAAGGGTTATTTTTGTACGATTCAGTTTTCTTTTTCCGGAAGCTTGGCGCTTCTGCGCCAAGCTTCCGGAAAAAGAGCTTACTGCACGGAGATGAAGTCTTATATTTGGCGCTTGTTTTTATCACTTTTTCCAAGTATCACAATCCTGCCCATCAACTCTCCCCACGCTCCGTCATGCCCTTTTCACACCGGCCGCCCCAGCTGTCCAGCAGCGCGCCGTCCCGGTAGAAGGATATGATTTCGCAGTGATTGGAGCATCCGCCGCATTCGCGGGCCTTTGTTTCAAACGACAGGTCCGTTACCTGAAAGTCAAAGGGCTTTTCCCTCTTTTTTCCCCTGCTGAGCAGCGCCGCTCCGATGGCCCCCATCAGGTGGGCGTTTTCGTCCACCTGAACCGATTCGCCCAGCTCCGCCTCAAAGGCCCTTATCACGCCTTCATTTTTGCTGACGCCGCCCTGAAAGACGACGGGCGTCCCGATTTGCTTTCCCTTGCCGACATTGCCGAGATAATTGGACACCACGGCCTTGCAGAGCCCCGCCACCAGATCTTCCTTGCTGTGGCCGCTTTGAATTTTGTGCACCAGGTCCGACTCGGCGAACACCGTACAGCGCGCGGCTATTTTGGAAGGTGATTTTGAGCGCAGCGCCAGTTCACCCATATCCTCTACGGAAAGCCCAAGCCGCTTTGCCTGGGAGGATAAAAAGGCGCCGGTCCCGGCGGCGCAGAGGGTGTTCATGGCGTAGTCGGCCACAACGCCGTCCTTTATCAAAATGATTTTCGAGTCCTGTCCGCCGATTTCCAGAATGGTCCGCACATCCGGATAGCGGGAAAGGGTGCCCACGGCATGGGCGGTAATTTCGTTTTTCACCGCGTCGGCCCCCAGCATTGTGCCGACGAGCTTCCGCGCGGAGCCGGTGGTGCCCACAGCCGTGATTTCCGTCCTGTCCGTCAGCTGCTTCCGCAGCGCATGCAGTACCCTTTTCGTCGCGCCGATTGGGTCGCCCTCGGTCCACAGGTATTCCGATGCGAGGAGGTCCCCTTGAGCACTTAGGGCCACCCCCTTTGTGGAAACGGAGCCGATGTCAACGCCGAGCAATGCTTTTTCTTTCATGCCCTGCCTCCTTTTTCATCCGCAGCATATCGAGAAACGCCTCCAGCCGCGTCTGGACGCCGAGCTCACTCAGGTGGGTGTCAAAGCTCAGATGCAAAACGGGGATGTCCTCTTTCCTGCAAAGATTCCAAAGGGCCGGCGTGGCATTCAGCTCGGGAATGCATCCGAAGGATTTCAGGTGCACAACGCCGTCATAGCCGTCCCTTGCGTAGCGCAGGCTCTGGGAGATGCTGTCCACACCGTTGGCCCCCACGGTATACTGCAAATAGCCGCAGCCCTGCCGCAGGGACCGCCTGTCAGCGCGGCTAAACAGCAGAAACCAGATGCTCATGTCCCGGCTCACCACGGCGCCCTCCTTTGCCAGCTGCCGCTCCAGGCCGAAGTTGCTGAAGGGCTCCATCAGCGTGTAAAGCTCTCCGACGACACCCACGCGCAAGGGACATTCGGGGCGGTCCAGCCTGACCGCTGCGGCGCAGTCCTTGCAGCGCGCGGCGGCCTTCCCCACGTCCCGCAGGGAGTCGGCCGCGGTGAGGTCCTGCAGCAGGCATTCGTGAATGCGTTCGCAGGCCCCCGGATTTACCTCAAAGCCAATGTTTTCCCGCATCCAGTGCTCATAGCGGTCCAGCACGTAAATGCTGCGCACGGCCGCCGCAAGCGCCTCCAATATTTTTCGAACCGGCAGCGTGCAGCCCGCCTCCCGGAGCAGCCGCAGCGCTGTTTTCGGCTGCAGCCTGTCCCGGGACAGGCATAGGAACCGGAAGTTATAACCCAAGTCCTTTAAAATTTGCTCCTGCAGCTCCCCATAGTAGCCGTAGCGGCATCCCATGCCCGTCTGAAACAGGATGGTCGCGCCCTGCTCCAGCGCCTCAATATAATTTCCCAAATTATATTTAAAGGGGGCGCAGACAAAATCCGGGCTGTACTTGCTGCCGAGCATCACGGTTTTCTGCGTGATGGGCAAAGGCGGCAAAATCTCAGCGTCCGGAAAAACATGGCGCAGCAGCTGCGCAAAGACCGCCGCATAGCTGCCCATCTGAGGAAAACTGATGACGGCTTCACGAGACATGCTTCCGCCTCCTTTCCTTTAATATGTCCACAAAGCATTCCACGCGGGTCTGCAGACCCGCCTCCCCCTGCTGCTCGTCCAGCACGATATGGGTGACGGGAACTCCTGTCACGCGGCGCAGGATCAGCTCGTTCACAAGGGAATCGGTGCCGCAGGGAAAGGCCGTCACCAGGATGACGCCGTCCACCTGTTTTTGAAGCAGCGGAATTGCGCCGACGACCTCCCGGTTGAGAACCCAGTACAGGTCCTGCGTCAACTCCCCGGAGCGCTTCACGCAGGCGGCACGGTCACAGCAGTCCGGATAAACCGGCAGGGCGCCCTGCTCCCGCAAGATGCGCGGCACCGGCCCGCCCATATACCGATCGCGCAGGATATACGGCTGCGCCGCCAGCAGAACCTTGATTCCGCCGCCGGCCATATGCCGGTTTTGCATGAACACATCGCGTTTTTCGGCATGCTCCTGCGCTTTCAGCGCCTCGCGAAGGGCGCGCAGCGTCTGCACGGGACTTTTCCCCAGCTGCCGCCCCAGCGTCAGTAGGCCCGCGTGGCCGCCGCATGCTTTTCTCTGTCCCCGGTGGTCACAGGTCAGCAGCGGGATTTCCGGAAAGGTGCTGCGCACGATGTCCGGCAGCCCCCAAAAGCGGGGGCAAAACTCCTCGTTCTTGGAAAGCCGCTCGTGGCGCGGCACGAAAACCCGGTCACAGCGCCCCTGCAGGCTTTTCACATGCCCGAGATACACCTTGACCGGCAGGCAGCATTCGTCAACGGATACGCCCGCCCCCTCGCTCATCATATCGAAAGTGGTGTCGGGACTCACCACCGTTTCACAGTCCAGCTTTTTAAAGAAGGTCTCCCACAATACACCGTAGCGGTGGTAAAGCAGCGCCTTCGGCAGTCCGATTTTCAAATATCATCATACCCCTTCCGCGGCCCCGATTGCTCCGAAGCCTTATTGAATAGCAGCGCCGGCGCGGTTTTTGCGGCGGTGCGCCGCAGCCCTTCGGGCGTGCTGAAAAAACATATTTTCGTAAGTAGTATTAACCGGTATGATGAATTTTCCTTATGGCAAATATTGCCGAAATAAAATCTAAATGAAAGTTTCTTGGACTGCCGCAAAAACGCAAAAAAGCGCCCGGAATTCAAACGGCAAAGCCAGGCGCTTTTTACTTCTCAAAGGCGGCAAGAGAGGAAACCGCTTTCCCGGCTCCGCTGTCCGCCCGTCACACAATCCCCAACAGCTCCATGAGGTATTTCGCGTTGGAGGTTTTGGATTTGCCGGGCCGTATTTTGTAGTCAAAGCGGATTTCCCCGCCCTCGTACTGCTCGGAAAAGCTGACATTCGTTATATTTTTTACCTCATTTTCCAGTGCGCACAGCTCCAGATCATGGGTGGTCACCATACCGGCGATACCCATTTCGCCGAGCCTTTTGATCACCCTGCGCGCTCCGCTGAGCCGGTCCACCGAGTTGGTGCCCCGAAAGATTTCGTCGATGAGAAACAGCGTGTTCCGGTCGAGGCGGGCGGCGTCCAGAATGGCCTTGACGCGTCTGAGCTCGGCGTAAAAGCTCGAAACTCCCTCGTTTAAATCGTCCGCTATGCGCATGGAGGTGTAGATGTGGAAGTCCCCCGTCGCCATACTGCGGGCGCACACGGGCGCCCCGGCCCGGGCCAGCGCCACATTGACGCCGACCGTGCGCAGATAGGTGGTTTTGCCTGACATGTTGGAGCCGGAAATGATGAGGATATTCCCACCCGGGCGCAGCGGATTTGTGACCCGCGCCGCGTCCGGAATCAGGGGATGCCCCAGCTCCTCGGCTTCAAGGCCCGGTTGATCGAGCATACGGGGATAACAGGTATGCCCCGACACCTTCCGCAGCACAGCAAAGCAGGAAAGGCTTTCCAGCTCCCCGAGGCACCGGAACCACTTTTCGCAGTGGGGGGCGTATTTCTTCCGCCAGCGCTCCAGCCGGAACGCGCAGCGTAAATCCCACAGCAGCGCCACATTCAAAACAAAATAAACCAGCGCGTTGCCGCGAACATTGTTCCGGTCGGTGATTTTAGTCAGCTCCCGCATGGCCTCGGACGCGCAGTCCCCCGCGCCCGTCAGGCTGTCCTGTATTTTCTTAAGGGGCTGTGCCCTCCACCGGGCGCAGGACACCAGCTTCAGCACGTCTGAATAAGCCCCAAGCTTAAAGGGCAGGCCGCCCACGCCGCGAAGATACTTTTTCGTCGCCGGGTAGCCAAAAATCCATATCAGCAGCTGCGCGGCGAAAAGGCAGACGGAGCTAAGGTACATATTTTTTATCTGGAACAGCAGCACGATTCCCGTGAACAGCAGCGTTATAAACGGGAAGCACAGTAAAAACAGCCGCAGCGCCCTGCTCTTCAAAAATGCTTTGTCCGACTGCAGCTCGCGAACGAGATCGGGCGCGGCGGGATCGTTTCCCACAAGGGAAAACCGGTATTCCAGCTCGCTGCTAAGCTCGTTGTCCGAAGACAGCTCCTCCACAGCCTCCTGCCGCCGCGAAATTTCTTCACGGCCATATCGGGCGGCCAGCAGGTCGTGCACAAACGCGTGGCGGCCAAAGAAGGTGTGTGCGACGTTCAGATACTGGAACAGCGACTTTTCCCCCACGATGTCCAGGTCCCCGCAATAGGGGTGATCCGGGTCCGCAAACTCCGCGCCGGTGTCCCCGAAGGCCGTCCACTTCCCCCCGGCGCGGTCTATATGCCGGGTGTTCACTTCTATGACGCCGCTTTCATGACGCACGGCGTCGTCCAGCTTCACATGGTAAATCCACGCGGCAGCCTGCGCCGCAAGCAGTACGCCCGCTTCGATTTTGTAAATCGGAAGATCCCAGCGCTTTACCATGAAATAAATACAGACGGCAAAAAGGATCAGCAGCAGGAGCTTGACATATCCCATCAGGCTTGACCGCCACTTCGCCTTTTCCAGCAGGGCCTGATGGCGGTCGATGGTTTTCTGAAAAACAGGGTTCAAATATAACACTCCTTCAGTTTAAGTCCCTTTATCGGCAGACTGCCTTTGTACGTTCACCGAGCGGGGAGTGTCCGTCACAATTTCCCCAGCTGCATCCAGTTCTCCGGAAAGCCCATCGACCCGTAAATTTCATGCATCTGCAAGACCCTCAGCTTCTTGCGCATCTTCCCAATTTCCAGATGAATCTCCTGCAGCATCGTTCTGAAATCCCGCTTGGACAGCAGGGGCTTCAGCGCGATCAGCGCGGCAAAGAGGTCCCGCTTTCCGTTCACATATTCCCCCTGCTTTTTCGGCAGCGACAAGGCCTCGTGATGCGGCATGTCATGCAGCGGCTTTTTCGTGCGGTAGCAGTACAGGCGGTTCTCATGGGCGCAGAAGTTCCGCACAGGCGTGAGATACAGTAAAATGTTCTCCAGAAGTCCGTCCGAAATCTTAAAGGTTTTGGATATCGCCTGCCTTTCCGGGATTTTCAGCAGGCTGTAAAACTTGCTGACGGTGCCGAGCGATAAAATCGTATTGAGCACCCAGAGCGGAATATAGCCGTGCTCATTTAAATAGTGGGAAATACTGGGGTCGGAGGCCCGCTTTGCCGTCGCCAGCTGTATTTCCGAAATCAGGCTGGTGATTTTTTGCTGCGCGTCTTTGACCTGCGTGTTGAAGTTGCGGTAAATGAGGAAATTCTTGTGGCCGTACGCCTCGGAAAACACGTAGGAAAGCAGGCTTTTGATGTTCGTCTCCATTTTGAGGATGCTCTGCAGGAAAATATTGCGCAGCGCCTTGTCAAACCGGTACAGCTCATAAATCTCCTGCACCGTCGTGCCCGGCTTGTACGTCTCGCCGTTCAGGCGGAACAGCTGGCTGTAGCCGTTGATCAGGTTGTAATAGCCCTCGCGCTGCAGTATTTTTTTCGCGTTGCTTTTTTTGCCCGCGTCGGTAAAAACGATGCCGCGGCTCCCCAGCAGCGCAATCTGTTCGTCATACGTTTTAAATATCTTTTCTTCCATATTGTTCCCTTCCGCGCAGGCCGCTTTCAAAACAAACTTCCCCGCAGCGAAAACTGCGGGGTATTCGCCCATTAGACCCGGCGCGAATAAAAAAGACCCCGGGCCCGAAGGACACCGGAGTACGTTCCAGATTTATCATATGCGGAAACGGGCCTGATCTTTCATGACTTTATATGAAAATTATACCATCCGCGCTGTTCGGTGTCAAGGATAGGATCGCCCGACCGAAAAAAGTATAAAAAATCCCCGGGGACTTTTATATCCCCGGGGATCGCCGCGTAAGGCCGTGTTATTTCGTTCCCTCCGTCTGCTCGCGGTACATCAGCGTGATCATGCGGCATTCGGTGGCGGTGAGGTCCAAAAACGGCTTTCCGTCCTTGATTCCCTTTCCCCTGACGAGGCCCTCATCCACATAATACTGCACGCCCTCGCGGTACCACTCAGGCACGTCTTCGATATACGCGTAGGTTTTGGCCAGCGCCGCAAGCTCTGTGCTTGCTCTCGTCAGCTCTGCCTGCAGCGGCTTTACCGCGCTGTCGATAAGCGCCTGTACTTCTGCTTTTGTCATATCTTCCTCCGTTTCAAGACCGGGCAGGTCCGCGTTTATATACGGCGTCGGGTCGATCCGGCTGTCGGATGCGCCGCGCACCTCGAAATGCAGGTGTGCGCCGTAGCTGTTGCCGGTGTTGCCCATATAGCCGATTGCTTGTCCTTTGGAAACGGCGACGCCGCTTTTCACAGAAACGCTTTCAAGATGGGCGTAAAGCGTATAATATCCGTTTTCATGCCGGATTTTCACCAGATTTCCGTAGCTGGCGTTGCCCGTGGAGCCGGGCGCGTTGCCGTGCCCTGTCTGCACCATGACGACGGTACCGGGGCTGTGGGCAATGATGGTGTCGAGCTCGTCTTGCTTTTTCACCAGGTCGACGCCGTCGTGAGACCCGGCTTTGTAGCCCTGTGTGATCTGGTTTTCTCCTTCTTGCAGGACTCTTGACAAATGATCACTTCCCTTCGCGAAATCCGCGTATGCGAGATTCCAGTCGTACGCCGTGGGCGACGCGACATCCCCCGGCGGACTTTGATACTGCCACAATACCATATTATGCGTATAGCCCGGCGCTGACACAGCCCAGTGCGCCACCCATTTGGGCCACGCGGCAAGCTGCGGGCCGTTCAGCCGGTTTTTAAGCCACGACGCCGGCGCGTAAATCCCCGTGTCATATCCGGCGCTTTTTACCGCGCCGCAGAACGCATCGCATATATCCCGCAATGCTTTGTCGTCCGGCATGCCGTTTCGTTTTTTGTAGCCGTCGGCGTCCTCCATGTCGAACCACATGCCCAGCCGGAAAAAGCTCCCCACATGTCCCAGCAGCCGCAGCGCGTGCCGCGCCTCGCTTTCAGCCTGGCCTGCAGTGAGGGCGTAGGAATACAGGTACACCCCGTAGGGCATTCCCGCCTCCTCGCATTTTCGCAAGTTTTCCACATACCGGCCGTCGTCCTGGTTCTTGTAGTCTCCGCCGTAGCCGCAGCGGACAATGACAAACTCCGCGCCCTGCTTTTTTGCAGCCGAAAGGTCAAAGGCGCCGTTCATTTCGGAGATGTCGAC
>Ga0153939_1000060_pt1 | contig 33779 bp, 30 predicted proteins | sample TSNJ023MetaG_FD_104734 | JGI IMG/M metagenome (GOLD analysis project Ga0153939, IMG submission 104734) | Attine ant fungus gardens microbial communities from New Jersey, USA - TSNJ023 MetaG | ecosystem: Host-associated > Fungi > Mycelium > Unclassified | place: USA: New Jersey, Brendan T. Byrne... | reverse complement strand
GTTCCAATCGAGCTGCGCAGATAAATTATTATGCGTTATAGATGCGTGAGCGGAATGCGGTGAAAGCCGCACGTTCCGTTCTTTGGGGAGGGAATGACTGCAAAGTGATTCCCTTACCCGACAGCGGTATGGTCACAAACAGGCCGTGAAGGACTGAACTTTAGGAGGTGTGAGTAAATGAATGTAACCAAAGATGGGTTTAAGGACAGACAACTTCATATGGAAGACTACCTGCAAATGGTACCTGCGGAACAGGGAGAGTATGCAGAAGTGTCCGTCTATCAGCGGATTACTGAAAACAACGACATCATCACAGATTTTTGGACGGACAATCACGGGATTCGCATAGTAATTATGATTTTGCTTTGCTGTTGTTCCGGGATTTCCGACATAATGAATGACGATATCTTTAACATTATCTAATTTTTCGCCCCGTCTTGCACTTCCGTCAATATCTATGATTTGTATGCTCACATAGTCTGGAAGTGCAACATTTTCCAAGTGCTTCGCCTTTTGAGATGCTGCCCCTTTACATTTCTCATAGAAATTATCCTTTCTTTCTGCAATACTAACGCTTTGCTGCAATTTTCAGCCTGCCGCCCATTCGGCTTAACAATTCATTGGATATGCTATCGGCGTTATCCGCCACAATCGCCGCAGGTAGTTCGTCCTTGCCGTCTATTCCGATCAGCGTGGCAACATCGCCTACACGCACATTGTCAATAGTTGTTACATCAACGGCGAACTGATCCATACAAATCTGACCAATAACAGGGACTCTTTGCCCGCCTACGATGACTTCGCCATTGCCACAGGACAGATTTCTCGGAAAACCGTCCGCAAATCCGATGGAAATAATTGCTATGCGGATGTCTTTTTCAGCAATGAAAGTTCTTCCATATCCCACGGTTTCACCGCTTCGTATTTCTCTGAGAAGCACAACTTGTGATTTCAAGGATAAAACAGGTCGTAAATCAAGCTGGTTTTTTGTTTTATCGTGCGGAGAACTTAACACGCCGTATAAAGCTACGCCTGTTCGGACATAATCGCATTTCAGTTCCGGATAGTTTAACAATCCATAGCTGCTCTGAATGTGCGTTTTGGGTATTTTAATTCCGTTTTCCTTTAGCATTTCAACCGACTGATAAAAGCGATCAATCTGCCTGTTTGTAAAATCTACATCCTCATCGGCAAGGCTGTCTGCAACACATAAATGGGTGTAAATACCGTGAATTTCAATGTTTTTGAGGGTAAACGCTTTGATGATCGCTTCGTGATACGTGCTGCCGAAGCCGAGTCTGTGCATACCGGTGTCAATTTTAATATGTGTCTTAACCTTAACGTTTTGTGCGTTTAAAAGCAGCGCATAGTCATAATCAATCAGCGTTTGCATGAGGTCATACTTATGCAGCTCTTTTGTCCGTGCGGGATCGGTAAAGCCAAGAATGAGAATTTCACCCCGAATACCGTAACTTCGCAGTTTAATTCCCTCGTCAATCGTAGCCACCGCAAACGCTTTTACACCGATTCGATTTATAGCTGTAGAAACTTCATACGCTCCGTGACCATATGCTTCAGCTTTTACAACTGCCATTAAATCACAACCCTGCGGCATTGCATTTTTTAGCGTTTGTACATTATGCTTCAGATTATTAAAATCAATTTCTATCCACGCTCTGTCTTTACCTGCGGTGTGAAGTTTAGCTTTTTTACTGCGAATTTTACGTTGCAATATGGTAAGCGCCACGGCAAATACAACCGATGTCATGCTGACAAGCAGAAAGTGAACGATGCTGTTGTATACAAGAAGGCTTTCCATATGAATGGCTTTCGCCAACATCCGTATCACAACAATGATCATCGGGTGGATGATGTAAATAACAAGCGCCGAAGTTCGAAGGTTCACGCTTCGTTTTCCTTTCCAAAAGGTAAGTGCATGAAAGAGGAAAAACATACACGGCAATAGAAAAACATACATACTGTCATGCCGTTGTAAATTAAAGGTATGCAGCAACATCCCTTCACCAAACATCGCAAGGAATGACACACCAAACCCAATTAGGCTTCTTTCCAGCGAAAGGCGAATTGACTTATCCGTAATCATGCCACCAAACACAAAAAATATCGGAGCGAAAAACAGTCCGTTTCTTGTATAATTTGACACTTCAAAAATGCTGTTATATATTCCTTTCAGCAGAGGAATTTGTTCTAAAACGCCGTAATAGCTGTCTCCAAACAAACCGATAACGTAAAGAACTGCTGTAATAATAAGTGCTTTCCCGTATCCGAACTTTTTAACAATATAAAAAGAAAGAATTGCTCCGATAATCGAGGCAGGGAGATACCATAAATGATAAACTGTTCCGTCAAAGACAATATCTTTAATCATGTTTGGCAATAAATTATCCATTCTGAAATAGCCGCTATAGATATTCAGCGGTATGTAAATCAAAATGGAAACACCATAAATCAGTGCGGTCTTTTTAACAAAAGACAGGAGCTTGTCCCCGTTATATTGATAACGTGAAATAAGAAAGAACCCTGAGGTCATAAAGAAAAACGGCACGGCAACACGAGCAATAATACGGGTAAGAATAAAATCACCTGTTTCGCTGTATGAAGATAGCGGCGATGTGTGTATGGCAATAATTAAAAGTGCTGCTATAAATCTAAAATAATCAATCCCCCGATAGGTTTTGCTGTTATTCATAGCTGTTCCTCCAAAGTGTAACAATATAACCGTCAATATTGTTTCCCGACACTTGACAGACTGATTGTTCTGGTATTATCAAAGTCGTTTCATCTGAATATGCAGGTAAATAAAATATCTCAATATTTTTTATGACATTTTGTATTTTTAGTGGATTTTCTCTCCCGGTAAACTGTTTAATGAAGTGGGTGTATTCTTCAAGCGTTAATCTGTTTTTACTGATAAACTCAGAATGTGGATAACCTACATACCTAAAGTGCCACGGCTCATGAGCAATGCCTGTTATTTTTTCTTTATCATTCGGGTATCTCTCAATAAATCCATAATGCGGTGCAGTTTTACGAAATTCTTCGCAAATACCTTCGTATGGGAAGTCGGGGCATATAAAGTCAATGGTTTCTTTCCTTCTTCCAAGGTCAATGGCAAGTCCGGTCTGATGCTCACTATGGTATGGCAACGCCACAAACTTTTTAGTAAATTCCTCTCCAAACTCTTTCAAAGAATTTTGATATATCTGTGTTTGCTCAGCAGCCGAACGATAGCCGCTGACAGGGACAATTTCGTCATTGCAGCCGATTTTTTGTAAAATTAGCTGTAAAAAATTAATTGCTTCCCGTTCCATAAGAACATCAGGAAAATTTGGTTCGGTTGGCATCAGTTTCGTTTCATTTTCAATCTGTATTGGATATTCAGCGTTTATAAGAAGTAAATTCCCAACATATATCTTTTCTTTTGGTAATGTAATCGTGTTCATCATCAGTCATATAAACCAATCAGCTTATCCAGCATTTCGCCAAAAGACAAACCGATGCCTTTCATCATATTGGGATAACGGCTATGGGAGGTAAATCCCGGAATTGTATTAATTTCGTTAAATACAATCTCACCCGACGGTGTAAGAAACATATCTACTCTGGCAAACCCAGAACAGCCAAGAATTTTGTAGATTACTTTTGTAGTTTCCTGTATGCGTTTCTCGCATTCAGTATCAATTCTTGCAGGCATATAAATTTTTGCGCTTTTTAGCGTGTATTTTTCTGTATGGTCAAAAAATCCTTCCGTCAGTTTGATTTCATCAACTCTGCCAACAATTAATTCGTCATTGCCCATTACTGCACAGCCAACCTCAAAGCCTTCAATGCTTTCTTCAACAATAACTTCATCGTCATACAAAAATGCAAGACTGGATGCATATTGCAATTCATCCTGTCGATAGATTTTTGTGATTCCAAAGGACGAGCCTGCCCGAACGGGTTTCACAAAAAGAGGATAAGTTAAATTATCTTTTACTTCTGATAAAGCGGTTACCATTTCAAAACGTCTAAAAGTGATTGATTTCGGCACAGGTAACCCTGCAAGACTTACAAGCTTATGTGCTCTGTCTTTGTCCATACAAAGAGCAGATGAAAGCGTATTACAGCCAATAATCGGGATCCCTGCCAATTCAAACAATCCCTGTATCGTCCCGTCTTCACCGTTCTTGCCGTGCAGCACAGGAAAAATTAAGTCCACCTTGACGACGGTATATTTATCACGGGCAAGCTCTAAAAATCCACTTGCAGAGGGATTTTGTGAAACAACAACAGGATATAAATTTTGTTTGTCCGTAAGCCATGTGTTATCCGAGATTTTCTCAAATTCTCCTGTGAAGTGAAACCATTCACCGTTTCTTGTAATTCCGATGGGAATACTCTCGTACTTGTCCGCATTGATATTTTGTAAGACGGAGAATGCCGATTGTAATGACACTTCATGCTCTGCCGAGTTTCCTCCGAAAATAATGGCTATCTTTTTCTTGCTCATTTTAACTACCTCTTTCTTCTACATGAATACCATCAGGGAGTTCGTATGCAATTTCGCACCTATTGGCATACAGCTCATTTATGGTTTTGTTACAAGTTTCTTTGTCTGTTTCCAAACGGCAAACGGTAGCTATTTGATAGATAGTTTTATCTCGCTTAATATAGGAAGCCGATGAATTAAAAACTGAATAATCAATATCTACAGGGGTTTGTGATAAAATACAAGCAACCATAAACTTATCATCAAAGCTGATTTGAATCTGAAACGTATTATCCGTTTCATTACGCACTTTCAAGTCCAGCCAGCCCTCACTTACCGTGGCATCCGTACCGCAAGGCAAATCTTCGGTCGTCCTTGGAAATGACTCTATGCCGTGTCCGTGACGTTCAATGACCGTCAAAGGTGTGTGAAGAAAAAGCCAAAACAACATATTGCTTAGTTCACACAACCCGCCGCCATACGAACCTACGACTTTTCCGTCTACAAGGTTTAAGCCATCTTTATACGGCTTTTTACGGTCTGCAAACCGCACAAGCTGCCAAAATGAAAATGTTTCATTCGGCTTTATGATAAGATGATTTAACGTTTTTGCAGCAAGCTGTAAATTGTGTACTTTATTTATTTGGTACTTCATATCAAATCCGCTGTTTTGATTTAACATTAAAAATGAAGTTGTAAAAACTTCATTAGACATCAAATCCGCACTACAAGTTTTAGCGTATTGATTACCATCAAGCCTCATTTTTAAGTAAAACAGCTTTTTCCTTTGCCATTTACGCAGCGGAAACAAAAAAGGAAATATCTGCGTTAATCTTTTTCTTGACATAAAAATCGCTCCTTTGGTTCGGCTTTTGGCACAAAGCAAAACACTCTTGCTTTGATACTGTAATTGTACCAAGAACAAGAGTGTTATTTATTTGTTTACTTATAAGATATTAGTTTGTTTTTCTGCGGAATTTCTTACGATTTTCCTACGAAAGCGGCAGCGCAACCTCAAATTCTATCATTTCATTTTCACTGTTTGCCGTTATTGTTCCGTGATGAAGCGTTATAATCTCTTTCGCAATTGCAAGCCCAAGCCCTGCACCTCCGTTATTTGTACCTCGTGCCGTATCCAGTCGGTAAAATTGTTCAAATATTCTTAGGAGCTTCTCTTTGGGGATTGTATTGCCGTGATTGGAAAATTTAATCACGGTTTGCGTATCGTTTTGTACTACGGCAATTTTGACAACACTGTTTAGAGAACTGTAAAACACAGCATTTCTCAGCAAATTATCAAATACACGCTGTAGTTTATTAACATCGCATTTTATCATAACATCGGGAGCTATACTCAAATCACATTGTAATCCTTTCTCCGTCAACATAGGTTTAAATTCAAATATAAGCTGCTGGAGCAATCGGGTTAAATTCACCCTGCTGTATTGTAATTCGATATTTGATAGATTAAATCTTGTAATTTCAAAAAACTCATTTATTAAGGCTTCAAGACGCTCTGCTTTTTCTAACGAAATAGACAGATATTTTTCTCTAAGTTCTTCTGAAATCTGTCCTTCATCCCGCAGTGTCATTTCATGATTAGGGTGGTTAATCCCCCTATACGCATTCCAGTATAATAAAGTGTCATAAAAGCTGCATAGGAAGAATACGATAAAAAGGTGGAAACTGACTAAGATAGGAGGATTTTATAAATACGCTTCCGTCTTACCCCTCAAGCACGGAACCGTCACTTAGAGTAATGGTGTACCCATTGTAGTTGATGGTACCATTATTGGTCAAGCTGGTGATGGTGCAGTTGTCTGTGAGATTCCAAATACAGTCTTCGTCAATGGTCACCACGGCATTATTATCGACTGCCGTCCCATTTTCAGCATTTTCAATGATGTTAATAGTACCTGTAAGGACGGAACCATTGGTCAAAACCATATCTAAAGTGGAAATGGTATCAACAGCGATGTCTCCCTCCAGGGTTTGTTCGTCCGCAGTAAATTGCACCTGTGCGCCATTCGCTCCTGCAGTTCCCCAGCCATGGCTTGCGCTATTGCCGGTAACAAGTAGTAGATAGCCATCGGTTTCCTTATTTACAATGTTTACTCCAGACAGAGTAAGCAGACAATGGGTATTAGTGACGAAAAAGAGGTCACCGTTATTATTTGTCAGGCTGCCGCCTTTCATCGAAAAAGAGGAGGTTCCGACATTCGCATCACCAGACATGGATTGGTAGATCATGACGTTGTGTACATTCTCATCGGAGCTGGTTCCTTGGGTATCACTCATATTGCCAGTTGCATCGCAATCAATCAGGGACATGGAATTATGACCCTCTATGATCAAGGCCTCTGAGTTTTCAGCAGTCAGGGTGGCGTCTGATACGGTAATGTCTGCGGTAGAATAAACGGCGGGAGAGTTGTAACCGCTGGAGGTATAGGAGCCACTATCCACAATCACGGTGCCGCCGCCCCGGTCGGAGCGAATCGCCGCCGAGGAGCTTCCAGCGGTTGAGACAGTTAAATTATTGGCGTTCATAGTCGCGCCTCCCGTGGTTTGGATACCGCCAGAGTTATCGGCGGTGGTCGTAATGTTTGAGTTAGAAATGGTCACGACCGTTCCATCGCCATAGCTGAATACCCCGTTACCGTTCTGTGCAGAGGTGGTAACAGTAGTATTTATAATCGTCACATCGGCCTCGTCGGTGGCCAACAAGCCAGCATTCATACCGTAAAAATCGCCATCCTCCGTATTGGATGTTGCTCCGCCGGACTTGTTCACGGTAATGCCGTCCAATATAACTGTCGCATCCACTACTCGCAGAGCATTTTCGTCATCACCATCGGAGGTATAAGTGGTATCGCTATAGTCGCCGTCCTCTGCTATGGTGTTTGCGGAAGTTCCCTGAGTTACATCGCTGAAACCGCCAAAGCCGGTCTGTTCGCCCATGCCGCCCATTTTGCCACCCAGATCTTTCACTGTGACGGAGGTCACAGTATTGCCATCTCCGATCTCAATGACAAGCACATCGTCCACTGCAATATCGGACAGTGAGTCCTCGGTGGACTTGGAGCCAGACTCAATCAAGAAAGAGGCTCCATCCAGATCAAGCGTGACGGTTTCCTCTCCGGCTGTAAATTCTGTCATTGCTCCACCCATAGCGCCCCCAGACCCTTTTCTTGACGGAAGTTCACCATCGGGAATGTCGCCGGTTTCATCACCGATTCGGGCATTATCAGAGGGGGCATCCCCAGTAGGGATCTCCCCCTCAGTGGGCATTTCTCTGTCAGTAGGCATTTCGCCATCGGGAGCTTCGCCGACTCCATCGCCGCTGGGTTTTGTACTGTTTTCCATAGAGCTGTCAAACACTTGTTCGGTTAATTCTCCCAGTTGTAATGTTACAGCTGTCGCTTCTATAGAAATAACTTGACCGGTCAATGTGGAGTTGCTGTAATCTGCAGTAGAATTGGTGCTGTTGTCTTTGGTAGTCTCGCAGCCGGTCAGGGACACAATTAAGACAATGGTGCAGATAAGTGAAAATAATTTTTTCATTAAGATAATCCTTTCTTTATTTATTTAGAAAAACAAACAATGCTATTTAATCTCCCAAGTAAGTGTCCCTCTTAGGCGGTGGGTAGAACTTACTTGTTTCAGGAGAGTGCAAGCTCCCACTGAAATAGCAGCGGAGCTGCTGGGAGGTTATGAGCAAGTAGCGAAGAGGATTGCGAAATCCGCTTTGACTAGTTTATATATTATTTTAGCATTGAAAGGTGTTAACTATTTTAAATTTTAGTGAAAATTTCGTGAAATATTCACTAAATAAGAGAGATTCAAAGGTGAAGTATATGCACCTTCAAGTGCCCGGTCGGTCAGCCCTGCCAGCAGGTGCGCAAACAGAAAAAAGCCTGTGCCCTACGTCAAACGTTAAGCCCAGACTAGTTGACATTTAACATTTGTTAATGTATAATTTGACATATTTGAAATAAGATTGAAAGTGTGAGTATAACAGGGGTGATAGGTAAGTGAAGGACTTGTAGAATTGAAGAGGGTGGGTTATAATAGTTGTATAAACAAGTTGAGGTGGTGTTATAGTTGCCGGTTACAAAATATGATAAGATATATGCAGACCTAAAGGAGAAAATTGAAACAAACGAATATCTATATCAAGAGCTTCTCCCTTCGGAACATACCTTTATTGAAGAATACAGCTGTGCTCGCAATACGGTGCGTCGTGCCATAGCGCAGCTGGTATCGGAGGGATATGTGCAAAGCATGCATGGTAAGGGCGTCAGAGTCATTTATCAGCCGCAGAGACCTTCCCAATATTCATTTGGACAGATTGAATCCTTCCGTGAGGCTTCGATGCAGAATAAGCAACAAACTAGAACTAAGGTGGTTTTATTTACAGAATTAACAGTGGATGAAAAAATACACCTCAGAACAACATTTCCGATTGGGACAGACATCTATTATGTACAAAGAATTCGTTATCTTGATGAGAAAGCGTTGATTATCGATCACAATTTTTTTCGCAAGGATATTGTTCCGGGGTTGACTAGAGAAATATGTGAGAAGTCGGTTTATGATTATATTGAGAATACACTTCATCAGAGTATTGTAACCACGAAAAGAATGTTTACTGTGGAACGTGTGACAAGTCTTGATGATAAGTATCTTGAATTGAATGAATGCAACTGTGTGGCGGTGGTAAGCAATAGCACTTACAATGCCGACGGTATTATGTTTGAGTTTACTCAATCGCGTCATCGGCCTGACTATTTTGTGTTCTATGATCAGGCTCACCGTGCAAAAAAATAAGTTATATGTCTTAGTTACCTGATATATTTCGACAAATATCAGGTTCTTTTTTTGTGCATAAAAATGAAATGTAAAAAAAGTTATTTTCCTAGTTGACTTCTTGTTTAAACAAGTATATACTTCAAGAATAAGGAGCTTGTTTAAACAAGATGAGAAAGGGAGGAATATACCATGGGTAGATATACCGAGGATTCTAAGAAGTTGTTAAATTTAATTGGTGGCAAAGAGAATATCAGCTCCGTATCACACTGCGTGACTAGGATGCGTTTTGTCCTGAATGATCCGGAGCGGGCTAACGTGGCGGCGATCGAAGAGCTGCCGTCTGTGAAGGGCACCTTTACACAGGCAGGGCAATTCCAGGTGATTATTGGCAATACGATAAAAGAGTTTTACAATGAGTTTACTAAAGCGTCAGGAATTGAAGGTGTATCCAAGGAGCAGGTAAAAGCTGCGGCAAAGCAAAACCAGAATGCAGCGCAACGGGCTGTGTCTACACTGGCGGAGATTTTTAGTCCGCTTATTCCTGCCATTGTTATTGGAGGTCTGCTTTTGGGCTTCCGCAATGTGTTAGAACAGGTGCCGATGATCAGCACTGCGGCGGGAACAGTGCCACCGGTAGAAGCGTCCCAGTTTTGGAGCGGGACAAACCACTTCCTGTGGCTTATTTGTGAAGCGATTTTCCACTTTCTGCCAGTTGGTATTTGCTGGTCAGTGACTAAAAAGATGGGCTGTACTGAGATACTGGGGATCGTGCTTGGCTTGACACTGGTATCGCCGCAGTTGTTGAATGCGTATGATGTTGCGTCAGCCGTAGAAATACCCTATTGGGACTTTGGGTTCGCCACACTAGATATGGTTGGATATCAGGCACAGGTATTGCCGGCGATGCTTGCAGCGTTTCTGTTATGTTATCTGGAGCGCTTGTTCCGTAAGATAATTCCTCAGGCGATATCGATGATCTTTGTGCCGTTTTTCTCACTGGTGCCGACCGTACTGCTTGCCCATGCGGTATTAGGCCCATTCGGCTGGTGGTTGGGCAGTGGCATTTCTAACATTGTATTTGCTGGTTTGACAAGCGCGATTAACTGGTTGTTTGCGGCTGTTTTTGGATTCCTCTATGCGCCATTAGTTATAACCGGCCTTCACCATATGACCAATGCTATTGATCTGCAGCTGATGTCTGATTATAATGGAACAATTTTATGGCCGATGATCGCGCTTTCCAATATTGCACAAGGCTCCGCTGTTTTGGCCATCATTTTGCGCCATCGTGGCAATAAAAAAGAAGAGCAGGTTTCAATTCCGGCAGCCATATCCTGCTATCTTGGCGTCACAGAACCGGCGATCTTTGGAATTAACTTAAAGTATACATTCCCATTTATAGCAGCTATGATTGGCTCATCGCTTGCCGGTTTCCTATCCGTGTTGATGGGCGTGACGGCAAACTCCATCGGAGTTGGCGGTATTCCAGGAATCTTGGCGATAAAGACACAATTCTGGCCGCAATTTGGTCTGTGTATGTTGGTTTCAATAGTTGTACCGTTTACATTAACAATCATTTTTGACAAGTTCGGCATTTTAGGAAAAAAGCGTGCCTAACACATGAGTGTACTGGCCGCAGAAAGGTTATTTATGTTAGATTTTAAGCATAGCACGATATACCAAATTTATCTTAAATCTTTTCAGGACTCCGACGGAGATGGTATCGGCGATCTTAGCGGCATTATACAACGCCTGCCATACTTGAAAGAGCTGGGGGTAGAATACCTTTGGCTTACCCCATTTTTTACAAGTCCGCAAAATGATAATGGCTATGACGTGATGGATTATTGTGCGATAGACTCGCTCTATGGCACAATGCAGGACTTTGAAACGCTAGTCAATTTAGCTAATGAATATGGTATCGGAATCATATTGGATATGGTTTTCAATCATACCTCTAGACAGCACGAATGGTTCCAAAAGGCGCTTGCGGGGGATCAGTATTATAAAGACTATTATATCTGGAAGGATCCGAAGCCAGATGGCTCATTGCCCACCAACTGGATCAGTAAGTTTGGCGGTTCGGCATGGGAATATATTCCTAGATATAATCAATATTATTTGCATCTGTTTGATAAAACGCAAGTAGATCTTAACTGGAAAAACCCTAATGTGCGGCATGAGATGCGGGAAATACTTCGATTTTGGATGAAAAAGGGTGTCAAAGGATTTCGCTTTGATGTCGTAAACCTTATTTCAAAGCCAGAAAAGTATGAGGATGACAATGAGGGGGATGGCCGCCGGTTTTATACCGATGGTCCTAAGATACACGAATATTTACAAGAGCTATGCGTCGAGGTCAACCGCGCTGGGCTTATTACAGTCGGTGAGATGTCTTCAACCTCTATGGAACACTGTGTTCGTTACTCAAACCCCGACGAGCGTGAGCTGTCAATGTGTTTCAATTTTCATCATCTTAAAGTCGACTATAAAGACCAGCAGAAGTGGGCGCTTATGGCACCGGATTTTATGCAGCTGAAAAGGCTGCTGAATGAATGGCAGCTAGGTATGCAGGAAGGAAATGGGTGGAATGCACTTTTCTGGTCCAATCATGATCAGCCCCGCATTTTATCACGATTTGGAAATGACAAGGAGTACCACAGCCAATCTGCCAAGATGCTGGCGACGCTCATGTATCTGATGCGTGGAACACCTTACATATTCCAGGGTGAAGAAATCGGCATGACGAACGCATACTTTGAAGAAATATCTCAATATGCGGATGTGGAAAGCATTAACTTCTATCATATTCTATTGGACCAAGGAAAGGATAAGTCGGAGATTCTGAACATTCTTAAGGAACGCTCGCGCGACAATTCCCGTACACCGATGCAGTGGGATTCTGGTCAAAATGCAGGATTTACCAGCAACGTGCCATGGCTTTCGGTGAATCCAAACCACCGCTATATTAATGTTGACAGCATGATCAACAAACCGGATTCGATATTCTCATGGTACAAGCAGCTTATCAAGCTGCGCAGGCAATCCGATGTAGTTGCTCTTGGGAGTTATACCCCGATGCTAGAGGAAAACTGCAGTTTGTTTGCATATCGTCGGGATTATGATGGTCAGAGCTTGATTGTGGCAGCTAACTTTACGGCAAAAAAAGTACCGCTTGAATTATCCATTGACGATAATACGAAGCTTAAATGCCTGATTGGCAACTATGGCTCCTGTGAATACACCCCGCAGATGGCACTTAGGCCTTATGAAGCGCTTGTATATAAAGCAGTAGAGGTAAGATAGCTCTAAGTAATCAAGGCGCCATCACTCTTTAAAGTGATGGCGCCTTGATTACTTGATAAAATAGAAAGTGTTAACATTGCTGATAGTCTTCTAGAAAATCATGTAATTTCTGGCTGATCATTTTTAAAGTCTCCACTTCGGGGAGATAAACTAGGCGGAAATGGTCAGGAGATTTCCAATTAAAGCCACCGCCATGAGTTAAGAGTACATGCTGCTTCCGGAGAAAATCCAGGACAAACTGCTCATCATTAGCAATATGAAACTTTTTAACATCGATCTTAGGAAATAAATAAAATGCGGACTTAGGCTTAACGACGCTTAATCCGGGAATGTCATTGATGGCATTGGTAATGTATTCCCGCTGTTCATATATTCTGCCGCCGGGCATTAATAAATGATCGGCATTATGATAATCCTCCAAGGCATTTTTAATGACTGTTTGAGATAATACATTGGAACATAATCTCATGGAAGCCAGCATATTTATACCTTCAATATAGCTTCTGGCCTGATGCTTGTTACCACTTAAGCAGATCCACCCACAGCGGAAACCAGCTAGCTGGTGGGATTTGGACAAGCCGTTAAATGTGACGACGAACAAATCAGGCGCAAGCGAAGCAGTTGAAATGTGTTCAAGTCCATCCATGACAAGCCTGTCATATATCTCATCAGAAAAAATCACTAAATTGTGCTGCCTGGCAATCTCGATTATCTCCAACAGTAATTCCCGGGAGTATAATGCGCCGGTAGGGTTGTTGGGGTTGATAATGACAATGGCCTTCGTACGCCTGGTTATTTTTTGGCGAATATCATTGATGTCGGGATACCATTCGGCCTCTTCATCGCATTGGTAATGAACGGCAGTTCCACCGGCAAGAGTGGCGGCTGAAGTCCACAGAGGATAATCAGGGGATGGGATAAGTATTTCATCTCCATTATCTAATAAGCCCTGCATCGTCATTGAAATTAATTCACTCACACCGTTGCCGGTAAATACATCGTTTGGCGTGACATCAGGAATGTTTTTTGTTTTACAATAAGCAGCAATAGCCTCCCTGGCCGGAAGGATTCCCTTAGAGTGGGAGTAGGCCTGGGATAGCTCATTATTTTGGATTAAGTCCTCAAGGATATATTTTGGGGCGCGAAATCCAAAAGCGGCAGGGTTGCCAGTATTGAGTTTAATGATATCGATCCCTTGCTGTGTCATAAGGTCTGCTTCATCTGCGACAGGTCCCCTGATATCATAACCGACATAGTCTAACTTCTTTGATTTTTCAATAGTCATATGATCGTCTCCTTTCTCATTAAGCAAATAAAAAACCCCAAGCTATTAATAGCTTAGGGCGAATAACATATCCGTGGTACCACCTAAATTCAGAAAATCTCTGCACTTTATCGGTACGAAACCTATAGAATCATAGTTTGATACCGCTTCCACGATAACGGTTGGAAATCCGATGAGGCCTACTAAACGAAAGTCGTTCGGTTCATGGCTCAGAAACTGCTTCCATATAACCCGTCATGAAGATTCGCACCAACCATCTTCTCTCTTTGCTTTGGGAAATATGTACTCCTTTTCATCATAGCCTTTCAATTTTATTTTGCTTATTAGAATAAATTCTACTATACTTTAATAAAATATTCAAGCATTTTTTTAATAGCCTAATAATTGTTAATATTGTTTGGGTTGTAATCAGATGTATTTTTAAGCTATAATGAAAATATAGCTATCTGTTTTGTAGGAGATGATTATTTTGGGAGGATTTGTCACAATCCATTCACCTGATGCGTTTAAAATAGTAGATGATCAGGGTAATATATTTTTAGGAGCCAGCCAAATGTGGTATGGCAAGTATTGGCAGCGGCAAGCAGGCTGCGGCCCGACAACTGGCACCAACCTATTATGGTATCTGTCGAAAACCAGGCATAAAGGCACAGCATTGTCTAAAGGAGTCAGGAATCGGAAAATGGAGCTTCTAGGACTGATGGAGAATGTTTGGGAATATTTAACTCCCGGAGTAATGGGGGTCAATAGCACTAAGCAGTTTAGTGACGGGCTTAAGCAATATGGAAAGACATATAATGTTCACTTGAATTGCCACATATTGGATATTCCTATGAATGAGTCCGCTCGACCATCAATCGAGCAGGTCAGTCTTTTTTTGGCAGAAATGCTTAGTAGGGATTTGCCGATCGCCTTCCTTAACTTATCGAATGGGCGGGTGTGGAATCTAGACAACTGGCATTGGGTAACCTTGACAGGGTTTGACGCTGAAAGGAAAGTAGCTTTGATGTATGACCAGGGAACAAGCCGGGAAATAGATCTGGCACTGTGGCTTTCATCAACTGCCTTGGGAGGCGGTTTTGTTACCGCAGATATATAGAGTCCTGTAGGTTGCGCAGAATTAAGAAATGAGGAAGAAATACATATGGATATGGAATCTTATAGAAAAGAGTTGGAACAATTCGGGAGAATATAGTGCTGCAAACCGACTTATTTATAATGGAAAGGTGATTTAAAATGATACTTAGTGTCAGCAGAAGAACAGATATTCCTAATTACTATTCGCAGTGGTTTTATAATCGTTTAAGGGAGGGCTTTTTATACGTCCGAAATCCCATGAATGCCCATCAGATTAGTCGCATCAACCTATCTCCTGAGGAGGTCGATTGCATTGTGTTCTGGACAAAGAATCCTGAAAATATGCTGGACAGCTTAAGTGAGCTGTCTGGATACCCATACTATTTCCAATTTACATTAACCGGCTATGGGCAAAAGATCGAGCCTTCACTTCCTGATAAGAAAACGCGTTTGATTTCTATTTTTCAAGAGCTTTCTAAAAGCATTGGACATGAAAGGGTCATATGGAGATATGATCCCATTTTGCTAAATGGTGCCTATACTGTTAAGTATCATCTAAAGGCTTTTAAGGAAATAGCGGAGTGCTTAAGAGGATATACGGATAAAGTGGTTATTAGCTTTGTGGATTTCTATACAAAGACGAAGCGCAATATGGAATTGCTGCAGATTAGATCATTTGCGGAAGAAGAAATATTTGAATTGGCACTGGGGATGGCTAAAATAGCTGAAATGAATCACATGACGATTGAGTCATGCGCCGAGAAAATCGATTTGCAGGAAATAGGGATAGCCCATGGCAGTTGTATTGACCAGAAGCTTATTGAGAGATTGGCAGGCTGTAAGCTAAGAGGTAACAAGGATAGGAATCAAAGGGAAGAATGTGGCTGCATCGAAAGTGTTGAGGTTGGAGCTTATGATACCTGTGGTAATGGGTGTAAGTATTGTTATGCCAACTTAAATGGTGAGATGGTCAGGCGCAATATGAAGCTGTACGACGTGAATTCACCATTGCTTTGTGGAGTGGTGGGGGAAGGGGATGTGATTACTAAGAGGAAGGTGAAATCTAAAAAAGCCCTTTAGATAGGGCTTTTTTTCACCTGGTTCCCACTTTTTTACAGCATGCCAACATCTTAAGAACTCTTCCCCAGAACTGGCCATCATGTTAATATATGTTGTCGCTCTGTACTCCTTAGCAAATTCATTCGTATTATTGCCAACTTCCTCAACTGTTTTCAGTACGTGAAGATTTGGAAAAGGACAATTTTTAACTATTTAAAAGTCGTGCGTATTTTGGCGACAGAGCCGCGAATTACAAGCTGGGTAGCGATTCTGGTTTTGATGGATCGGTCAAAACTATTTTGCTCTCGTTTTTCAATTAATGAAATAATCGAATTAACGGCATTAGAACCGAATGACGCTTTGGGAACATTTATGGATGTTAAGGGAGGAATGGTGATTGCCGAATTAGGCCTATCATTAAATCCTATCAACGAAATATCATCGGGAACTCTTATGCCGGCTAATCTAAATGCGCGAATCGCACCTACTGCAATAGTGTCGTCATCACATACAAAAGCGGTTGGCAATTGAATGTGCTGCTCTAATAGCCGTGCGATGTCCTGAAAGCTTCCTTCTTCTGTATATCGTACCTGATGAATATTTTCGGACTTTAAAGATAGTTGGAAATATTTTAGTGCATCTAAATAACCTTGTCTGCGTTCTTCAAAGCTGGATATGGAATCGATGCTTTGCAAATAGCCAATATTTCTGTGCCCTTGCTGTACAAGATAATCAATGGCTTGGAAAGTTCCTAACTGATTATTGATTGAAACGGTGTTAACATCTAAACGTGGGAAATCATTATCGATTGCAACATAAGGAATTGAAAGCGAAGTAAACAAGCGTATATCTTCATCCGACATTTCGGTAGCAAATAGTATGATCCCTTTTGGGTTAATGCTCTCTAATGATTTTAGTCGTTCTTTTATAGGCGATTTGGAATCCATAGTCACTAAAAGAATTTGGTAACCAAATTTTCGTGCATGTGACTCAATACTTTCCATTAATAACAAGAAGAAGGGGTGTTGATTTAGTATTTTCCCATGCTTTATATAGACTACAAAGCAGATGGTCTGAGTGTCATATGCTTTTTTTTCGGTTTTAATTAAATGCCCATAACCCATCGCAACCACTTTTTCTAATACGGAAGCCCTTGTTTGATCCGAAACACCAGGCTTATTGTTTAGTATTAGAGAAAGAGTTGCAGGAGAAATGTTTAGTTCTTTGGCTATTTCTCTGTTGGTCATATATTTCATCCTTATCAAAATTTTTCTTTTATTATAAATCATATAGTAAGTAATGTCAATGCGTTTATTAAACGCAAATAAACGGTTTATGAATATCAAAATTGAAATAAAACATAAAAATACCAAATAATATAAAAAATACAATAAAATTCCAATAATAAAGCTGAATAATGAACGAAATGCACAAACAATAAACATAGTATTTAGTAAACATTCAGTATTTACAATTAAATATTTAAATGATAATATAAATCTAGAAAAGTATTATTAAGAACTTGCAAAGGAGAAAGGAAATGATTGAGTACAAAAAAGTAGATGGAAGTTTTGACTTGAAGGGAAAGTGCGCTATCGTTGTGGGTGGTGGTGGTGGTATTGGTGGTGCTACAGCCAGATTGTATGCTTTAAAAGGTGCAAATGTAGCGGTGGTTGATTGTAAGGATAATATACAGGATGTAGCAGATGATTTGGCTAAGCGATATAGCATAAAAACAATTGGTATTAAGTGTGACGTAACAAAGCAAACTGATGTTGAGAATGTCGTTAAGGAAGTAGTAAAAGCTTTTGGGGTGATTAATATCTTGGCGAATATGCCGGGATATGTTGAACTTGAGAGCGCTGAAATGATTAATGCTGATATAGTTCAAAAGCATATTGCGATTAATGCAGTCGGAGTTTTTAGGATTTCGCAAGCAGTTGCCAACCAGATGATTAAGCAAGGCAAAGGTGGAAAGATTGTATGTGTAACATCTCAGGCTGACTTCATTGCGATCGACAAACATGTTGGTTATACAATGTCAAAGGCAGCTTTGGTAGGAATGATTAAGGTATGCGCTCTTGAGTGGGCTAAATTTGGTATCAATGTTAATGGCGTGGCGCCTACAGTGGTAAACACGTATATGGGTGACAAAGCATGGCAGGGTCAGGTGAAAATCGATATGATTAATTCTATACCGGCACATAGATTTGCTGAGGTGGATGAAATTGCAGCAGCTGTTCTGTTCTTGTCATGTGATGAATCTAATATGATCGTAGGCGAGGATTTGGTTGTGGATGGTGGGTTCACCATTAAATAGTAAATAAACTAAGGAGGAATTTTATAATGAAAAAGAAAGTATTGGGAGTAGTTTTAAGTGTAATAATGATAGCAGGGTTAATGGCTGGGTGTGGGACATCGGTTCCAGAGGAGACAAAATCAAACGAAACGAGTTCTGCCGAATCAGGAGTATCTGAACTTGATGGAGAAGGTCTTAAAATTGGTTGTGTTTTTGCTGACTTAGGAAATACTTCTTATGTAGCAATGGGTGAAGCTATGAAGGCGGAAGCAGAAGCTCATGGAGCGGAATTTATATTGAAAGATACTGGAAATGATTCGGCAACATTAGTAGATGTTATAGAGAACTTTATTTCTTCTGGGTGCAACGTTATTATTGAACAGAATTCAGATGCTCAAGTAACAGAAACAGTTAACCAGGAAGCATTAGATGCAGGAATCATCATTTTATCATTTGATAGTGAAATGGAAAATGCCAGTGCGTCTTATTTAGCCTCAAATTATGAGTTGGGTTATCTAATAGGTACTATGTGTGCAGAATGGTCTAATGAAGTGTTTGAGAATGGAGTATGTGAAATTGGTTTGCTAAACGCAAGCTCATATGATTTCATTTTAGACAGAGTAGAAGGTATTAAGGCTGCGTTAGAGGAGTTGAATCCAAACTGTAAGATTGTTATAGAAGCGGATGCGGTATCTACGACAGACGGGCTTGAAGCAGCGGAGAACTTTTTGCAGGCTTATCCTGAGTTAAATGGTGTGGTTGGTATTAATGACTCGGTTGTTCTTGGGGCTTTTGAAGCATTTAAAGGAGCGAATAGAGTTGGTGACGATGTCGGACTATTTGCTTGTGATGGGTCGCTAGAAGGGCTTGAGGCAGTTGCTGAAGGGAGCATTCATCGAGGAACAGTATCATTGCAGTTAAATAAGGTAGGTGCACAGATGATTAAGGATGGCATTACATTGGTCAATGGTGGGAGTATTGAATCGACTATAAATTATTTTCCACTTGAAGCAGTAACCATTGATAATGTGCAGGATTTTTTGGATCAATTGAAGTAAAATATTGAACTTAAGGCTTTGAAAGGAGAGGGCGGCGTGGAACAATATTCGTTATTGTTAAAAAATATTACAAAAAAATATCCTGGTGTTATTGCATTAAATGATGTCTCATTAGAGTTGAAAAAGGGTGAGGTACATGCTTTAGTGGGTGAAAATGGTGCGGGGAAGTCTACATTAATAAAAGTTATCTCTGGTGCTATTGTTCCGGATGCAGGGTCAATTATTGTTGACGGAGAAACGTTTAAAGAGATGACGCCAGCCCTCTCAAAAAAACTTGGAATAGAAGTTATCTATCAGGAATTTAATTTGATTCCCGATTTATCTGTTGCTGAGAATATGTTTATGGGTGATTTTATAGGAAATAAAGTCATTGTGGATTTTCGGGCAATGGAAAAAAGAGCAGCTGAAGTATTTGATTTGATGGAAATAGATATTAATCCTAAAACATTAGTTAAGAATTTAACGGTAGCATATATGCAGATTGTGGAAATCGCAAAGGCGATTGTTAAAAATGTCAAGATTCTAATTATGGATGAGCCGACGGCTCCACTGACTTCAAGTGAAGTCGATATCTTGCTGAAACTTGTTAAGAAATTAAGAAATGATGGGGTATCTATCATATATGTCTCACATCGAATAGAAGAAATATATAAGATTGCTGACCGGTTATCGATATTTCGAGATGGCCAATGGATTGTAACAGATGAAATATCTAAAATTTCGAGGCGGGATTTAGTATGTAAAATGGTCGGAAGACAAATCGCAGAAACTTATCCAATAAGAAATAGTAAATTGGGCAATGTCATTTTAGAAGTGAAAGATCTGACGGGAAGAGGTTCAAGAAATATTAGTTTTAGTCTTAAAAGTGGTGAAATACTCGGTCTTGGTGGGTTGGTCGGAGCTGGAAGAACGGAAACTGTTAGAATGATTTTTGGATTGGCTCAAATCGAATCAGGGCAAATTATTTTAAAGGGAAAAGAAGTAAATATTAAATCTCCAAAAGATGCTGTTAGAAATGGAATCTGTTTAGTGCCAGAAGATCGAAAACAACAGGGAGTAATATTAAGTTTGCCTATTCGTGATAATATTACGTTGCCAATAATCAGAACATTGTCAAAAAACGGCGTTGTAGATCGGATGAAAGAGAACGAAGTCTTAGAGAAACAAAAAAATGCCTTGAAGATAAAAACACCTTCATTCGAACAAAAAGTAGAAAATTTAAGTGGAGGGAATCAGCAAAAAGTGGTGTTAAGTAAATGGTTGGCAAGCAATGTCGAGATACTGATTTTTGATGAGCCAACGAGAGGCATTGACGTTGGAGCGAAACAGGAAATATATTTTCTGATGAATGAATTGGCTGAAGCGGGAAAAGCGATTATCATGATTTCTTCTGAAATGGAAGAATTAATGGGTATGTCAGATAGGATAATTGTTCTTTATGAAGGACAACAAAAGGGTACCATCAGTAAAGAGAATTTTTCGCAAGAGCGAATTATGGAACAAGCTTCTAATATGACAAACTAGGGGGAAAGAAGATGAATAAGTCGAGCGCGAAGTCCTTTGATTTAAAGAATGCAATTAAAGAATCGGCAGTGCTATTTGTGCTGATTGCAATTATTGTTGCATTCTCAATATTATCACCACAATTTCTTAAAGTAAGTAATTTTATTACCGTTTTAAGACAGGTTTCAATTCTGGCGATTGTTTCTGTTGGAATGACAGTTGTTTTAATATCGGGTGGTATAGATTTGAGTGTAGGTTCTATGGTCTCTGTAGTTAGTGTTTTGACATCAATGGCGACTGTCAATCTTAACTTGCCGATTGGGATAGCAATTACCATTGGTTTGATTTTGGGGATGGGTATGGGATTTCTCAATGGAATGATGATTACAACAACAGGCATGCCACCGATGATTGGGACATTGGCCACACAATTAGTATTCAGGGGCTTGGGATTTATTGTGTGCGGCGGTGCTTCAATTTACCATTTGCCAGAGGGGTTCAAAGTATTTGGACAAGGATACGTTGGAGCGATACCAGTTCCGGTAATAATTATGATTGTCATTTTACTTATATTTGCATTTGTATTGGGAAGAACATTTATTGGCCGCTATTTTTATGCGGTGGGAAGCAATGCGGAAGCCACTAGACTTTGCGGATTGGATATAAAGAAAGTTCAGGTATTAGCATATACAATTTGTGGATTGTTAAGTGCGGTTGGTGGGATGATTATGACTTCTCGTGTAAACTCTGGGCAGCCTAAAGCTGGCGATGGATATGAGATGGATGTGCTTACAGCTTGTGTTGTTGGTGGCATAAGCATTAATGGTGGTGAAGGGAAGATACGCCATATCGTGGTAGGGGTTTTGATTATTGGGATATTGTCTAATGGACTTACCATCATTGGCGTGAGTGAATATTGGCAACAAGTGGCAAAGGGGCTGATTTTAGCAGCTGCAGTTGCATTTGATGCAATACAGAAAACAAGAAAGAAAATGTAAATTGAGATAGTGGGGTTTGAGAAAACGATGATTAATAAAGTTGAAAAGATTAAAATTACAAATTTTACTCATCCCTTTGCGGCAGCTTTTGAAAAGTGTAATTTTAAGGATCGTAATTATTTAGAAGAAGAATTTTTTATTTCCGGAACATCTAACGTATATGAATGGAAGAACAACTGCAAAAGTGTTAAGTATCAGGATTGTCCATATGTAAATCGATTAATTGTGAGAAAACCAGCCGAGAAAGAAATTTTTAGTGGAAATGTTATTGTTGAAATATTGAATTCTACAAGTTTTATTGACTTTGATAGATGCTGGGTATTGACTCATAAATACATGATGAGAAATGGAGATATTTATATTGGTATTACAAGTAAACCAAATGTAATACCGGCAATGCTAAAGGTTGACTATAAAAGATATTGTGATTTAAAATGGTCCAACCCAAATAGAGCGATTGATAGCACTATAGATCAAAACGAATTGGGAAATATGGAAGGGGCGTCGTCGCCAGAAACAGAGGATGGATTGTTCTGGGATATGCTGATTGATTTAGCCATGCTGCTACGTGATAGCAATAACAGTATGATTGGCGAATATGGTTCGTATTACCAATATCTTGCTGGTTGGTCACAGTCAGGCGCCTATATGATTAGGTTCGTAAATGATTTTGCGTATGATAATAAAGAAAGAAGTAGACCTTATTTTGATGGATATTATTCAGCCGGAAGTGCGAGTTCTTGTATGCCTGATTTGAATCAGAGTTATGGGAGAACAGCAATGAAAAGCGTAAGAAAATTAAAAAGGATGGAACAGCCGTTTATAGAAATACATACGGAAAGTGAAAATGCTTTGTGGGGAAATATGGAATCAAGGGGCGAGAATTCTTTTGATGATAATGCGATGAAATATTGCATTTATGATATCCCGGGAGCTACGCATGATGCAAAATCGACAATGATTGATTATTATTTTGGTGATACGGATGTGTTTTTGGCTGGAATTATTCCTAGTTATTCTGGAAAAGAAATTGTTCCCAACGATTTTCCTTACGAAGTCGCGTTTCAAGCGGCATTATCTGTTTTGTACAAATGGGTTAGAAAAAATGAAAAGCCTGTCAAGGCGGATCAAATAAAGGTAGATGAAAACTTGTGTAACATAGTTGACGAAACGGGTAATGCAATTGGCGGCTACAGACTGCCGTTTATTGAAGCGCCGCTATGTATATATCACCCTATGAGTACACCGATGAAACCGGATTACGCTGTTGCATGTACACTATTCGGTTATGTAGAAAACTATACGAGAGAGAAAGCAGTTGCGCTATATGGATCACGAGAAGGCTATTTGAATAAAATTGCAAGAATCTTAAAAGATGACATTAGATGCGGAATGATTCTTAAAGATGATGAAACGGCATGTATGGAATATGCAATACAGAAGGCAAAAGAAGTGTTTGGTTAGAGATTTCCATGTTAGCATCTTTTGTCATAAGAATACGTATATTTGACAAGACGATTCTCTCGCGTCCTATTATAATAAATATATGTTACATAAAATAATAGAACATAAAGGAGAGAACGATGAACTTACCAATTGCCTTACAACTATTTTCAGTACGTGAAGATTTGGAAAAGGATTTTAAAGGCACCTTACAAAAAGTAAAAGCATTTGGCTATGACGGCGTGGAATTTGCAGGTCTTTATGATAATGAGCCGGAAGCGGTCAAGCAAATGGTGAATGAAATAGGATTAACAGCCCTGAGTGCACATGTTCCGTTTGCCGATATGATGGAAAACCCAGAGAAAATAATGAGGGATTATGCTAGTATTGGCTGTGAATATATAGTTATTCCATACCTTACACCCGAGTATCGTCCGGGAAATGAGAAATTTAATGAAGTGATTGACGGTGCAAAGCTTTTAGGAGAAGCCGCCAAAAAACATGGACTTACACTTTTATACCACAACCATGATTTTGAGTTTGAAAAAATAGACGGAGAGTATGCGCTTGATGTTTTGTATACAGCTGTCTTTGCCGATTTACTTAAGACTGAAATTGATACCTGCTGGGTCAATGTAGCCGGTGAAAATCCATCAGAATACATTATTAAATATACTGGTCGGGCGCCGGTTGTTCATTTGAAAGATTTTTATCTGGAAGGCAAAAAACCGGATAAGATGTATGAGCTGATCGGCATCGAAGATGATGCTTTGCAGGAAGAAACAGGTGCATTTGAATTTCGTCCACTCGGTAAAGGTATTCAAGATTTTCCTGCTATTCTTAGAGCATGCAAGAAGGCTGGCACGAAGTGGGTTGTTGTTGAACAAGATGAAGCCTCTATGGGCAAGAGTGCGCTAGGATGTGCCCAGATGAGCATCGAATACCTTAATAGCTTATAAGATTTTAGATGAAAGGAAATATATAATGTCTGATACAGTATTAAATCAATTTACGCCTAGTAAAGAAGAAAAACCAATAGACACCTCACGGATACTGAAATTTGGCATCATTGGTACAGGCTGGATTGCTGAATCTCATGTAGAAAGCTTAAAGCAGATGCCCGATGTTGAAATCGTTGCAGGAGCCGATTTGATTCCTGGAAAAGCGAGACGTTTTTTTGACCAGTACGAGCTTCCGGATGTGAGATGTTATCCGGATCATAAAGCCATGTTAGAGAACGAAGAATTAGATGCGGTTTGTGTTTGCACCTACAACGTGACGCATGCTGAGTGTACGATAGATGCGCTGAATCAAGGGATCAATGTGCTGCTTGAAAAGCCGATGACGGTGACGCTTGATGAAACTATCGAAATCATTAAGGCAGAAAAACGTTCTGGCAAGCTGCTCTCCCTTGGCTTCCAGCCACGAATGGATTCTAATATGCAGATGATTAAGAAAATAGTGGAATCGGATGAGCTTGGCAAAGTCTATTATATCCAAACCGGTGGCGGGCGCCGCAGAGGCATCCCCAACAGTACGTTTATCGAGAAGAAAACAGCAGGGATCGGAGCACTCGGAGATATCGGCTGCTATTCACTTGACATGGTCCTTCATGCGATTGGCTATCCTAAGCCGCTTACCGTATCGGGCTACTGCTCGAATTATCTGGGCACTAATCCTAAATATAATAATCCGGCAGATGCAAAGCGGTTTGATGTGGATGATTTTGCGGCGGCGTTTATACGCTTAGAGGGCGATATCGTACTTGACTTTCGCATTGCTTGGGCGATGCACATTGACACACCAGGAGACACGATTCTTATGGGAACCGAAGGGGCTTTGCGAATTCCATCTACTGAATGCTGGAACGGCACTGTAGGAGGTCCAATGAAGCTCTATAAAGATGTTGCCGGTAGTCAAGTGGAGACAGTTATTCCGTTATGTACAGAAGAGGATAGCTTTGGCGGTTTGTTTTATAAGAAGCTGCGTTCATTTATAGATGCCGTGAAAGATGGTGGTGAAGCTCCGGTACCTTCAAGCCAGATTATGTATAACCAGGCAATCATCGATGGGATTGTAAAATCCAATGAGCTGGGTCGAGAAATCAATATCGAAATTCCTGAGATTGGTTAGTTTGAAGGCACCATGGTTTCTATATACTTTTTAGGCGATTTTGCGAAGATTTTTTGGAATGCTCTATAAAAAGTCCTAGTACTGTCAAAACCGGAGGTTAAGGCGATTTCTGTCACGGTATGCTGGTTTTCTTTCATTAGTTCTAGAGCATAATAACAACGCAAACCGTTGATATATTCAATCAACTTACAGCCGAAATATTGATTGAATATATGGGAAAATCTACTTTTACTATAGCCAAAGTGGCTAGACACGTTCTCTAAGGTGATCGGTTCCAGAAAATGTTCCTGAAGATAAACTAGGATATCCTGTGCTTTTGAAGCTATCTTGTTTTCAGGGATATCTATTAGTCCGATATACTTAATAATGATGCCCAGGATGACATAAGTATATCCTTTAATGATATTTTGATCATATTTACCGGGGGATTCCCTTGTTGTCATCTCTGCCATTTTCATACAATGAATGATTTCGGCTAGTATCTGGGCATCATTTAATATATAATGAGGAAAGGTCTTCTTGTGTAAAAAGGATTTTAGAGAGGGAACGGTATCAAGAGGAATAATATAAACATAGGAAACAGAGTATGCTTCTGTTTGATATGTATGCATTGTGTAACTGGGAACAATCAGTAATTCTCCTGCTGTTACTTCTAGTGCTTCTCCGTTTAAGATAGCTGTTAATTCTCCCTTCTCAACATAAACCAACTCGATACTGCTGTGGAAATGGGGTGAACACCAATCATTTTCCGATTTCCAGCAGGTCGGGTACTTTTGGATATCTCTAAAATGTTCATATTCAAAATAATTTTTCATAAGAATTTCCTTTTCTAAATAAATGATGATATGATTATCTTAATGCCAATTATAATACACTTACACTACGTTAACAAGGTTTATCTTTGTAGAAGCCTATGTCAATTAACAGGTGACTTGTATAAAGGAGGAAACAGATGACAAAGATAAGAAAACTGGGAATTGTGGGCTTTGGAGGTATGGCACAATTCCACCTAAATGAAATAGAAACAATGCCTGAAATCAGCATCAAAGGTACTTTTGATATTAAAGAGGAACGCCAGTCTTATGCAAGGGAGTTAGGACTTAATGCCTATGATTCATTGGAGGAGCTGTTGGCAGAAAAGGATCTGGATATTGTTTTGATCGCCACCCCCAATGATGCGCACAAGCCAATAGCTATTAAAGCTTTAAACGCTGGCAAGAATGTCATCGTTGAAAAGCCGGCCACACTTAATTCCAAGGAATTGCAGGCGTTAATAGAGTGCGCCGAGAAAGCAAAACGGTTGCTTTCGGTTCATCAAAATCGTCGTTGGGATGAAGATTATCTGACGATGAAGAAAATCTATCAAGAAAATTATCTGGGGACGGTATTTCGGATTGAATCACGCGTTCATGGCTCCAGAGGGATTCCGGGTGATTGGAGACAGCTGCCGGAACATGGCGGCGGTATGGTTTTGGATTGGGGCGTGCATTTATTTGATCAGATTTTGCAGATGGTCCAGGAGAAAATAAAAAGAGTCTATGCGCAGATGACTCATGTTACCAACCAATTGGTGGATGATGGATTTTTTGCTGAGTTGACTTTTGAAAGCGGGATTACGGCTGCCATTGAAGTCGGAACTAATAATTTTATATCACTGCCCAGATGGTATATGCTTGGATCGGACGGCACGGCGATCATTACCGATTGGAATCGGGAGGCTAAAATAGTCAGAGCAGCGGGGATGAGTGAAAAGGATGTGGTTCCAGTCATCACAGCGGCAGGTTTAACGAAGACCATGGCGCCAAGAAGGAAAGAAAATCTTAGAGAAGAGATAATTGCTTTGGAAAAAAGTGATGTCAGAGAATTTTATCAGAATTACCTGGCTGTTTTGGACGGGCAAGAGAAGAGCAAGATTTCGTTGACGGAAGTGATGAGAGTAATGAAGCTAATGGAAGCTGTTTTTTACTCTGCTAATACAGGTCAGGTCGTTGGATTTGAATAAATAATCATTGGAGGTTAGGTTAAATGAAATTAGGTGTTATGACAGTCTTAATGGGGAACTATTCCTTGGAGGAAACTTTAAAATATTTAAAATCATTAGGTGTTGAGCAAGTTGAAATCGGTTGCGGCGGATATCCCGGAACCGCCCACGCCGATGCGGTCAGGTTTTTGAAAGAACCTTCTTTGATAGAGACCTTTAGAGAAGCAATTGATAAATATGGACTTTCGGTGGCAGCCTTAGCTTGTCACGGCAATCCCCTGCATCCTAATAAGGAAGTCGCCAAAGCTTATCATGAGCAGTTTGAAGCTAGCATTCTATTGGCAGAAAAACTGGGCTTAGATACTGTTGTTGGATTTTCAGGCTGCCCTGGTGATTGTGAAGATTCAAAATACCCCAATTGGGTCGTTTCTGCTTGGCCGGAGGACTTTGCCAAAATTAAAGAATGGCAATGGCATGAAAAGCTCATTCCTTATTGGAAGAAAACCAGTGCCTTTGCGGGTGAGCATGGTGTGTCAAAAATTGCCTTGGAATTGCACCCCGGTTTTTGTGTATACAATACATCGACGCTGCTGCGATTACGAGAGGCGGTAGGTCCTGCGATCGGTGCGAACTTTGATCCATCACATCTGTTTTGGCAGGGGATTGATCCGGTCTTGGCTATCCGGGCACTTAAGGGAGCGATATACCATTTTCATGCGAAAGATACAGCGATAGATCCGTACAATACGGCTTTAAATGGCGTTTTGGATACGCCCTCTTTTGAACAGATTGAGGAGAGGCCATGGGTGTTTAGGACAGTAGGTTATGGGCATGGCGAAGATGTTTGGAGAGCTATTTTTAGTGAATTGCGTAAGGTTGGCTATGATGGAGTCATTTCGATTGAGCATGAGGATGGGCTGATGACCACGAAGGAAGGATTGGAAAAGGCAATCGAAGTGCTGAAGCGGACGATTATATTTGATGAGGAGAAAGTGGATATGTATTGGGTGTAAATTGTCTTTTAAAATCATATTCTATATAGACGTTGTCTCTTAGGATATGATATAATAAATCCACGATGATTTTGGGGTGCTAGGTGTGAATGATAGTGAATTATTATTAGCGATTTCGGGGATGTTGGATAAGAAGCTACAGCCTATTGATGAACGGCTCGACAAGTTGGAAAAAAATACAAATGCTGAATTCAAAAAAATAAATTCTATGTTAGACAATGAATTCAGAGCCGAGTTTAGAAAAATTAATTTTATATTGGAAAATGAAGTAAGATCGGATATAAAACTATTAGTCGAGAATTATATTCCTTCTGCCTCCAGATATGAGCATGCGTCAAACGAGCATGAGAATATGAAAAATGATATCGAATTATTAAAAAGAGTTGTTTCTGAGCACAGTGAGAAATTGCAGAGAATTTCATAAGGTAATAAATGTATGCCTATAAACAAAGTTGTCTATAGGCATATTTCTGTACAAAAACGAGTCATAGGTCGAGGGTAATACTTAACCTACATCGATTGACTATGGATTCCATATTGAATAAGAAAGCGGGAGACGTATCATGATAAGAACACTAAATAATGAAAAAATCCACAATTGTGAAAAAGAATATTCAAAGTGCTTTTCTAATATCCTTGAAACGGAAGATTATGTGCGCTTTAGGGATGATTTGCTTCCGGACATGTACTATCATAATTTCACATTAATCAAAAAGAGTAGGGCCGACGAGGAACTATATCACCGGATAGAGGCTGAAATACAGCTAAGAAAGACAGAAGGCGAAAGCTTCTGCAATATAGTTTCGTATGTTCCTATCAGTGATTATTTGCTGCAAGAACTTGATGTTAGGCCTCAAGTTTCGGTCGATGGCTTTTATTTGTTTGATGTTAATAAGCTTTCACGGCTGACAAATAAAGAGGGAGCTGTAGTTTTAAAAGTTAATAATTTAAAAATGGCAGATGATATTTTACGTCTGGATATAGAACATGACGGAGAACGCCTTGGACTTGACTTTTGTAAAAGAAGAACAAACAGGCGGAAGGAAATCTACCTTTCAAAGAAAGGTGTCAATACTTATATTTGCTATGACAATAATGAAGCGATTGGTCAATGTGATTTGCTCATTTACAAGGATACTGCAAAAATTGAGGATTTTTCTGTTTTGCCTGCAAAGCAGCGTCAGGGATATGGCACTGCAATACTGAAAGCTATGTTGGAAGTCGCATTAAGTAGCGGCGCTTCAACAATTTATTTAGTAGCAGATGAAGATGGCACTGCTAAAGAAATGTATCAGAATTTAGGTTTCAGTAAAATCGGTGAGAAGATAGATTTGTTTTTTAAGCTGTAGCATTCTTGCTGTTGATGGAGTGAAACAGAGGCCGGGCATCACTATGTCAGACCGATGTCGAGCTTTTCTTTGATTCCTGCATTTGCCGGATATCAGTGCGACATGCTAAAGTAACTATCATTCTCAGGATAAGTTGGAGCTTATTTGCTGGATATTTGATTCGGATTTTGCTGAATATAACGTTTTACTTGAAAATATACGAAGATGCATATATAATACAAGTAAATCTATATAATGATAAAATCTAAAAGTACGAGGGGATGGTCAGTATGAGATGTAAGAAAGCGCCGCCCCCAGATATAAAGACTCAGCAAAAGGGTATTATAGCGGGCAGACGGCAGACTGTGAACGTGTTGTTTTTCTTTGCGGCGGTGATCGTGATATTCACTGCGCTTACGTTGCTTACAAACACAAAGACCATTGCAATTGACGACCGGTCAAAATTATCAGGCTTTGACTTTTCCGCTTCTGTAGCCTATATCAGCGCCGACTGCTTTGACTGGTATTCGGAAGCGTTCTATACGCCGGATGATTTTGCTTCCAATGTAACAAAATTGCCTCAGCCGATTAAGAGGAGCCCAGAGCAATATGGCACTTACCGTCTGGTGCTTGACAATCTCGTGCCTGGCAAAGTCTATGGGCTTTCTGGATACAGCGCCACCTACGCTCAGAAGGTATGGGTGGACTCTGTGTTGCTTTCCGTCGTGGGAACGCCAGGCGAAAGTGCAAAAACCACTACTCCGAAGACGAATTACTTCACGATATATTTTACAGCGGAGTCTAAACAGGCGGAGATTATCATCTGGCGGGCAGATTTCGTCCATGCCGCCGGCGGACAGCTGTACTCATTATATTTTGGGGAGCAAGCCTTAATTTTGCAACTGAATAACAGAATTTATTTGCGGGGGGCTGTCGTGATAGGCTGTATGCTAATGACCGCCTTGTTTTTCTTTGGCATATTTCTGTTTTTTAAGAACCGCCGCCACTTCCTCTGGTTTTCGCTGTCTTGTCTGCTGATTACCACCCGGACGCTGTCCACGGATCACAAGCTCATTATGACGCTCTTCCCCGATCTGAACTGGTATCTGTCCCATAAGCTGGAGTATTTGGCCACACTTAGCTTACTGTTCTTTTTCTTCCTTTATTTAAATCGGATGTTTGACCGGAAGATACACCGGTATATCAATATTTGCGGCACCATCATCATCGGCATGTGTTTTATTATGATTCTGATAACGCCGTCCATCGTATACACCCGTTTTTTACCTTATATGCAATACGGAATCCTGATTTATGCCCTGACAGTCATTTTCGTGCTAGTATATACAATGGTGAAAGAGCGTAGCAGTGGGCACATGGAGCATATTTTGATTTTGCTTGGGACACTTGGCTACGTTGCTTTCTATTTTCTTGATCTGGTGCGGTATATGCGCTACGATGATCTCAATCTTACCCAGGTGGGCATGGTGGTGTTTGTGTTCGCCAATACGCTGGCGCTGGCGTTAAACTTTACCCGCACCGAGACCGCGCTTGAAGAGGCGCGCGTGATCGAGCAGGAGATGACCGAAACCAATCAAATGCTGGAGCGGCTGAACCTTTTGAAGTCTGATTTTCTGGCTAATATCAGCCATGAGATGAAAACCCCACTGATGGTCATGAGTGGCTATGCCCAATTAACAGAGTGGCAGCTTAACGCAGGGGAAATGAGCGGCATTACTAAAGAGAATTTGCGGACGATCTCTTTGGAGGCTCAGCGCCTTTCCCGGCTCGTGAGCCAAATTCTAGGTGCTTCCTCCAAGGAAGACGGCGTTACGGGAAACGTCTGTGTTCGGGCGGAGGCGATCCTTGACCGAGCGGCAGCGATGTGTGAACCGATTCTGGCAAAAAAAAATAACCGTCTTGAAAGTAGGGTGGAAAGTGACGGTCTCTGTGTCTGCACTAATCCAGACATGATTTTACAAGTGCTTCTGAATCTGATTGTCAACGCCAACCGCCACGTGGAAGCAGATACCGTTACACTTACTGTCCGGCGAACAGGAGATATGGCCATGTTCTGCGTGAAGGATAATGGTACGGGCATCGACGCCAAGCTCCTAAACCATGTGTTTGAAAGAGGAAAAAGCGGGGACGGCAAGACGGGCTTGGGTCTTGCAATCTGTAAGGATGTGGTGGAGGCTCATGGTGGTAGGATTGATATTGAGAGTGCGCCCGGATGTGGTACAAGCGTTACCTTTACGATGCCTGTATCTGAGGAGGAAGGGAAATGAATCAAAATACAATATTACTTGTGGAGGACGATTCCCATATCATGAAAATCAATAGAACGGCGCTGACTATGAGTGGCTACCGGGTACTGGAGGCTGATACGGTCGCTCGTGGACGTGCCTTGTTCGTTAAGGAAAAGCCGGACCTCATATTGCTGGATATTATGCTGCCGGATGGAGACGGTCTGCGCTTTTGCGAGGAGCTTCGCGGGAACAGCGGCGTTCCTATCCTGTTTCTAAGTGCGCTTGGGAGGACTGCGGAGATTGTTAAGGGGCTTGAAGCCGGGGGTGACGATTATCTGCCGAAACCCTATGACTTGAATGTCCTGATAGCGCGCATCGAGGCGCTGCTGCGCCGGGCAAGGAATAAACCAGAGTCTGTGCTTAAAAGAGAGAGTTTGACATTGGACCTGGTATCGCAGTGTGTGGTGATCAACGGTGAGAGTACATTATTGAGCCCCAAAGAGTTCGCTGTGCTTCTGTATTTTATGCGAAATGAGGAGCGACAAGTACAGGCGGCGGAGCTGTATCAAGCGGCATGGGGGCAGCCGATGGGTAACGACCCAGGTGCGCTCAAGGCCACCATCGTACGTCTTCGCAAAAAGATCAGGGCAGCCGACTTTGATATTATAAGTATACGAGGTATTGGCTACTGTTTTGGTAAATTTGGCAGCTCTGTGTGATCGTTCAAATATATTTAGTTATATTTAGCTACGAAGGTGACAATATTGTCACCTTCGTATTTTTTATATATGTAAATGTTATAATATAGCTAAGCACATCAATAAATAAGATAGGAAGCGTGAACTGCTTATGGACTACGAAGCACTGTTCGATGAATATTACGAAAAAGTATATATTTACATAGCACACCGCGTAAACAATGCCACCGATGCGCAAGATTTGACCGCCGATACGTTTTTAAAAGCATTTTCAAAACCTTATAACCCTCAGCTTGCTAAATTTTCTACTTATATCTATGTAATCGCATCGAACACACTCAAAGACTATTATCGTTCCTCAGCCAGACGCGCTGTCATTTTCACCGGTACAGAGCTAGATGAAAATCTGCCCGGTGAGACAAATGTTCTTGCCAGCTTGATTACCAGCGAGGAATACATTGAATTACGCAAGGCTCTGGCTGCGCTTCCCGAACGAAAATATGATGTTGTGTACCGCAGGTATTATTTGGAGCAATCGTTTAGGGAAATAGGCGCAGCGTTGCATATGACCGAGGATGGTGCCAAAAAGCTTCATAGGCGCGCTTTAGAAACGTTAAAAAAATATTTTGAAAATAGTAATATTGAGTGTCCCTTTTTGTGAACTCATACGTATATATAAATAGAAGGTGATGATGGACAATATGAATGAAGAAAATCGAAGAAGTGTTTTGCCGCTGATGTTCCGGCAGGTGAAAGCTTCCCGGGAAGCGAAAGAGGAACTAAGGTGTCAACTGTTCGGTATAACTGAGCTTTCCGATGACGAACTTACCATTGTCGCAGCAGCGGGCGCTCCTGAGGAGCAAGAGCTGAAAAACCCGAATAAAGATAATCGGAAATGAAGCAGGTCGGTGGCAACTACTGAAAGAGAAAGACTAACTATTAAAAGTCAAGACCTAAAATGAAATGATTGTTTTAAAATGCAGAAATGTATTTTAGATATATTGAACATTGATAATTGCATGACAACCAGAGCGCCTCACAGGAGCTG